>Ga0302200_10000019_pt1 | contig 204100 bp, 179 predicted proteins | sample II_Bog_N3_1_FD_194585 | JGI IMG/M metagenome (GOLD analysis project Ga0302200, IMG submission 194585) | Peat permafrost microbial communities from Stordalen Mire near Abisko, Sweden - II_Bog_N3_1 | ecosystem: Environmental > Terrestrial > Soil > Wetlands > Peat | place: Sweden: Abisko...
CAAGGACACTTACCGAGGACACTTACCGAGGACCGCTAGGCAAGGACACTTACCGAGGACACTTACCGAGGACCGCTAGGCAAGGACACTTACCGAGGACACTTACCGAGGACCGCTAGGCAAGGACGCTAGGCAAGGACACTTACCGAGGACCGCAAGACAAGGACGCTAGGCAAGGACCGCAAGACAATGACGCTAGGCAAGGACCGCAAGACAATGACGCTAGGCAAGGACCGCAAGACAAGGACGCTAGGCAAGGACCGCAAGACAATGACGCTTACCGAGGACGCTAGGCAAGGACCGCAAGACAATGACGCTAGGCAAGGACCGCAAGACAATGACGCTAGGCAAGGACGCTAGGCAAGGACGCTTGCTGATGGTTGGTGACAAGGAAGGGTAACGAGGACGCTAGGCAAGGACGCTGAGAGCGAGTTCCAGCTGGGGTTTGTTGGTGGTGAATGCTTGCGTGGGTTGTGAGAGTTGTTGGTTGCGCGTGGTTGCGCGTGGTTGCGCGTGAGACAAAAAAGTAAATAGCGGAGATTAATGCGGGACCATCCGACGAAGGGTATCGGCCTCATGCTGCGATTGATGGTTAATACAGAAGTACTTGTAGATCGCCAAGAGGACGAGGAACGTGGGAGCGTTCGACGGGTAAAACGCAGGGGACTGAGGAGGGAGTGCGCGCCAATGGGCGAAGATAAGCGCGAAAGCGCTCTTGGCGCGCAGGGCGTTATGGGCTTGGAGGTCAGAAGCGGTAGACTTCTGGTACTCGGCCATTTTTTGATTTAATCTCACGGACCACTCGCCGGTCTTCGGCCCCAGAGAGGCCATAAATGGTCGCACAAGAGCGATCAAGGCGGCAGCTGAGTCAGCATTGCTAGTGCCGTTGGCACAGTTGACGCTAAGCTTCGAGGTCGCGGTCTCAAACGCGGTTAGGTCGAAGAATGTCGCAAAACTAGTCATTTTTGGGAGGGAGATCACCCCAGGGAGGATTTTTTTCAGTTTTCAAGGCGTTACATAGGCCCTTTTAATGCGCCTTTTATGGACCCGACCATGACCAGCTTGCCACCCCTGACCGGCGCCGATGCCTGGAACGAGTCCGGAAACCTGCTCCTGGGGGTCGCCCCGAACGTCCTTGTCTGGCCGGCCTCCATGATTGGCAGCCTAGCCATCGGCCTCGTGGACGCCCGCTGGGTCCGCAAGATGACCATCGCCATCGTCATCGTGCTCGTTATTTTCATGTTCTACTTCTTTCGGAACCCAGCCATCGACAGGTCAGACTATGGCCGCCTCGGGCAGTATGACATGGTCGCCCCTAGTTGTGGCATGGTATTAGCGATCAATCAGGTACCGATGGACCAGGTCGAGGCCGACTATGGGCCGCTCGTGAGCTTCCAACAGGCGAGCAATGGGACCGGCCTGAGGCCCGTGCTCGATAAGGCGGCCTGGCGTGTCTGCATTGGCCTCTCGCTGCTCGACAAGCACTATCAGTGCATGCCCTTCGATGCGGCCATTCAGAGCATTAATTATAAGCAAGGCACATTCGCACCTGCCCTTCTCTTGGAGAAAAGCGAAATGAATGAGCGGGCCATCATTCAGCTTGTGCCGCCTAAGCAGCCCGATGGTTCGCCAGCGCCAGTGGCGTCCTGTTACATGGTTCTCCTTGCTGGCATGATCGCTCGAACCATTACGACGTTCGCGAACTGCGAGCCGGGCGCGAGTCTTAGCCGAGGCGCCAAGATCGGCATGATTCAATTTGGTTCGCGTGTGGACGTCATCATTCCATTCGAATACAACATTCGCGTTGTGGTCGGTCAGCAAGTCGAGGTCGGTCAGACAGTCTTAGCAACCTTATCATGAGCACGTCGTTGCATGGGGCATCGCTTCACGGAGAGTCGCTTCACGACTCTGTTGTGCGCGAGCTCAACATGCACCTGTTTTTTAACGCCATCGTGGCGGCCTTTCGCGCCGAGGGTGTCGGCGAGTCCAAGATGCGCACCATTGTGGCGGCCATTTGTGCGGGCGAGCTGCGCATCCCAACGCCTGCCGAGGTCGACACCTACATGCCAGGTAAACGGCTCTCGAATTTATTTCTCAATGACCCAATTCGGTCTCGAGTCAAGGCGCTGGCTGAGGCCTACAACCAGCCGCGCGAGCTTCAGGTGCCGTTCTTGAACATTCGGGTCAACGCGGCTGAGTGGGGGACACCTCCAAAGGCTTCACGGGCCATCGACCGCGGGGCAAAGGGCTCGTGGGGGGCGTCGTCGCGGGCCTGGGTCGTCACGTGCACGATCAACGCTCAGAACATTAACGTCTTCCTGCCGAGGTCGTTCTCACGGTGGCTTCATTCGCAGCTCGGCAACAGTGCCAGCTACAAGTACTTTGCCCTCTGGTGTGCCCTGCGGATCTACCGCTATGGGGCGGCCGACGCGGCGCCGATCGCGTTCATGAAGGTGCACGACGACATTGCCGAGCACGTGAAATCCGTCATGGGTAAAAAATATACTGTCATTGACTTCAAGGTGCCCGACATGGACGGGGTGTAGGCCCGCAAGTCTACGCTCGGCCGCGTCGTGTGCTGACTGCCGCACCATCGACAATTATTTTGCGATGGTATGGATCTCGTCGGCACATGATGACGTATTTTGAAACACTTCCTGCAACGCCGGGGATGATGCTGACGAAGAGCGTGTTATCGGCGTCGTGTCGGCGCCCGCAGAAGTGGCATTCGGACGCGGTCTCGCGGTGGAAGAGGACGAGGTTGTCGACGACTTTGCGGACCTTGAAGCCGACGCCGTGCGCCCCGAGCCTCGCCATGAAGTCCGCGGGCAGCTGGGCCTGCTGGCCGACGCCGGTCGTCTCAACGTCGAAGGTCTTGTTTTTTATGAGACGAATGTCGAAGCGCGCGGACAGCTGAAGGTCAGTATCGCCGCGGACGTACGTCAGGAGCGTGCCACAGAAGCCGCGGAGGGGGTCGTCGCTGCCCCAAGGGTTGTTAACGAGGACCTTGCGGCGGTCGGGGCTGGCACCGAGCTTCGCGCAGCCAAGCATCCTGAAGTTTTGGATGGACTTGTAGACCCCCATGTCGATGAAGTTGGCGGCCATGTGGGCGAGGGGATCGTGGCTCCGGAAGCGCTCATAGAGGCGCATGGCGTACTCGGCGACATCATAATAGTGCTCGCAGAAGGCGCCAATAATTATGTGTGCGCTGAACTTCGAAGATGCGACCGTGGAGCTCTCACAGAGAAGCACGTAACTGCGCGGGAACATGGCCACAAGGAAGCGCAAGAAGTGCCGTAGCATGACGCGTCCGAAGATATGCAAATGGCTGTCTGCGGCGTTGGAGAATTGGCCGAAGCCGCCGGTCGTGGCGCGCTCCTTGTCGAGGGTGGCCTTGAGGTCGGCGAGGGCGGCCGAGGGTAGGGCGCTTATGAGGGGGTCGGGGTCCGCGCCCGCACCCTCGCCCAGCAGCGTTTCAGCGGGCTGCATCATGGCGTGGAAGAGGCGATTATCTCCCTCATGGCTGCTCGTCGCGAGGCTCTTGAAGTGCTCGGCACTGAAGTCAAAGTCCCACGCCAGCTTACGTGGAACACCTGGCAGGCATACCTCGTGAAAGGTCCGAGGGGCGCGACCGATGGTCTCAAAGACCTTTTCCGGCCCGTCAAAGACCCAGAAGCAGTTGATGTGTCCACGCCTGTCGAGGACCTCGTCGCGCACGATGATGTGGCCGGCAATGCTCTCGCCATAGTCCTCTTCGATGCTTTTGATGGCACTCGGCTGGTCGTGGTCGGTCGGTACGTACTCCTTGTCCTCGAGGGCCGGGGCAGTCGTGGCCTCGTCGAAGGACGCCCCGTACGTGTCGGCGCGGGACTCGGTGGTCGGCGGGTGGGCCTCTCCGTCGGGTCTCGGAGGTGGGCCCTTCAAGATGCGGAAGTACATCTGCATGGCTGCTAAAGGCACTTAATAGAGGCGCTTAATTTTTTGCAAGACAGGGCAATTAGTCCTCTAATGCGCGAATTCAAGTATCTCGTCGGCGGCAGAAGCGGCGCCCCGAAGGCCCTCGAGGAGCGGCGCACGAAGGCCAACACGGTCCTGCTGGCCGTGAAGAAGGCCGACCTGGTCCATCGGCCGGTCATCTGGAGCCAGAAAAACTATCACTATTATGTGTTCGAGAACGTAGACGAATTCGTGGGGTGGTACGAGGGCAAGGCTGTCGAGGACCGGCACTTCTACGAGGTCATCTTCGGCGAGATGCCACAGCGCTTAAAGCTTGACCTTGACCACGTTGTCGGCGAGCTAGGCGAGATCATGGAGGCCATACGCCGTGCTTGGGAGGGGCTTTACGGCACCCAGATGCCTACTGCGCCGGCCTTGTATTTGTTCCGAACGAGCGCCGAGGGGTTTCACGTGATCATCGACCATGTGGTGCCGAACGTTGGGGCCGCGAAGGCCTTCGCTGAGCGCGTTAAAGCCGAGTTAAGTACGGTGCTACAGACGCCTGGACCGTCACCGGTCGACATGGCCGTCTTTGCGACCACCCAAAACTTCCGCATCTGGGGCAGCTCAAAGCCACCTGTGACGGGCCTTGATTCGACCCCGCGGATGGTAAAAACGCTCATCAATGGCCAAAAAATAAATCTTCGTGATACTCTGATTCGCGTTTACTGAGCGATGGGGGCCACGGCGGCACGAAACTCCTCGAGGGTGTGAGCGCGGTCGATGCTGTCGTAGAGGGCATTAAAGTTGCCGCTGATGCCTTGACCGAGCTTGCTGAAGTCGATCTTGGGACCGTCGGAGCTGCTGAATTCGCGCATTTTTTGACTCAGCAATTGTTGCAGCTTGAGCTGCTCACGCGGTTGAAGCTTCTTGAGCTGTGCCATAGCAAAGATAGCCTTCGGTCCCTTTGGTTGCTCCAGTGGGAGCACGCTCGCTTGAGTTATTTTCGCGTAAGACGATTTTGCAGATGTGCTCGCGATGGGGTGTTCGCGGGGCTCTTGAGTCTTGACCGCCGAATCAATCGGGGGGTCGACCGGCAGGCCGCGACCGTAGCTCTCAGGCTCGTAGAGGAGGTCCTCGGCCATGCTGTTGGGGAAGCCTGGGTTCTTAGGCTGAATGACCTGGCACTTGAGCCAGTTGATTTCACGCCACATATCAGAGATGCTTGAGCACGTGCAGTTGTAGGCCTCACAGAGGTCGTTGTAGGCCAACAGGAGGTCCTGATACGCGGGGTCAGACGCGTTGGGACGCGGTCCGACATCGGCGATAAGGGCATCATCAACGCGCACCTGGAGGCTCTCCCAAGTGGCCTTCTCGGTGGTCTTGCACTTGCAGTGCATGGTCACGAGCTCGATGAGACTCATGACGTGCTCAGAGGCACCACTGCGCGAGAGGCTTTCGAGGTCCTTAAGTCTTGCGGTAAAGACGTCGGCTTTGGCGCCATCGGCCTTGCGGATCTGGCGCACGATATCCGAGAGGGCGGTCCACGAGGTCATAGTGGGCTTAAAAGAGGCAAGTTTGACGAGGGATTAGGCCTACCGTGAGGAAAATCAATTATTTTGCTGCTAAAAAAGAACTGGTTTGAGGCGCTTCGTGACGTGCCGCCGGGTCCTAAGGGAGAGCCGTTGCCAGCAGGCGCGAGTCATAGTCGCTCTCGATGCCAAAATGCACGTTCAACTCCTCGATGGGAAGACGCATGGAAATGACCTTGAGGCGGCCTTCGATGCTGGGGCTGATGCGGTAGAGGTAGTTAAAGTACGTCACGTAGTAGTGGTAAAAGGCCGCGCTGGAGATGTAATTGCGGTCCATGGCGATCTGCATATTGAGCCCGACGGTCGTGGGGTCGGCCGAGATGCGGATCAGGGCGATCATAAAGTCGCTTTCGGCGTTGGTCAGGGCGCCTTGAGGGGCGTCGGTGGCGCGGCTACTGAGGCTGAAGATGGGCTCGGGCTTGCGGTCGGCGCCGATGCGCCAGTTGGCCGCATAGAGGAGGTCGAACCAGCTGACAGGGCGGTTGAGCTGGATGGCAAGGGTGTCGACGAGCCTGCCCCAGGTCTCGACGATCTTGAGAGGCGCTCTGATGAGGGCGACGTTCTGGTTGCCGACCGCAAAGCTGTTGCTCTGGTAGCGCACATAGCCGATGAGGTAATACGTGAAGAGCGAGGCGAGGGACCAGACGATGTTGGGGTTCGTGATGTTGGCCTCAATGAAGGTCTGGCCGTTCAGGAGGTACTCATAGATGATGCCCGCGGTGGTCGCGTGGGACTCGGCCGTGTAGGTGCAGGAGCGGACCTTATCGTAGAGCGTGCCGAGGATATCATTGCTTTCAAAGACGTTCTGCGTGACATAGCCCTGCATCTGGAGGGACGTCGCGGGGAGCGGGGCGGCTTCCATTCTTTTTTCTGCTGTGAGATTAAGTTTTTGATCTGGCTTGATCGTTAAATTAGGTCGGCCAGATGAAGCGATTGTTTTCGAGACCAGGGAATATGGGGCATATGAGCATGTTAATTCAATTTTCGCCACCATGGGTGCCTTCGTTGACAGCGCCGTTGCACACGCGACCCTCATTTTGGTGCTCGTGGTGATCTCACTAATCGTGCTGATCTACGAGATCACAGCCAACGCCGTCTTGATGAACGCGGTCAAGGCTGCCGACCCAAGCGGATTTTCGGATGGCCTCCGAGGGCTCGGGCAGTTCCAGCTAGCCAGCTACTGCGTGTCTCTTGTGGTCATGGTGGCGGGTGGTGTCCTGCTGCTCACACACAAGCCGGCTCGGGACATCATTGCGGCCGATGCCAAGAAGTTTTGGTCGTCGCTGGTACGCACACCTGGGTCGCCAGGGATAATCTACTCTCTGGCTGAAAAAGATGCTATTAAATCTGGTAGTGGGGCCGGTCATGCTGCCACAGCTATCAACATGTTCGGCGGTCCGTCCAACATCTGAATGAAACGCGTGAGTTTTTTTTGCAGCTCAAGACAAGAGTTTGGGTTTGTGTAGTAGACATGTCGTACACGATCATCACGCAGCCGTGGCTCTTTCAGACCTGGCAGGGCGGAACTAACCTGACCGTCGGCAACCGCGAAGGCACGCTGACCCTCTTCCCGAGCGATGGCAACCTCATGCTCTTTGACTCGACGAAGCAAGGCGGCTTTGCGTCCATCACGCCAGGAGAGCTCGTGACGCTCGCGGTGGCCCAGGGCGCCATCTTGATTGCGACTGGAGTGTCGCTCTTGACGGCCCCGGGTCAGCTGCTTACGAGCAATGGCACGACCAACATCGTCGTTAACCCGCCCTCGGCCTCTGGACAGGTGCTTTCGTATGACCCCACCGGCAAGGTCCTGACGTGGGTGCCCGCCGAGAGCGCCACGGGCGACCCCAACCCGACTCCTAACTCGCTCGCTCAGCGCACCGGGAGTGGCGCTCTGGCCGCCGCCGGCTTCATCACGACTGGCACGATCAGCGCTGGAGCCGCCAACACGTACAATATCGGGACCTCTGGGGTGCCCTTTGCTGGCATCTACACGACCACGCTGTCGGTGGCCACGACCGCGACGGTTGCAACGTCAGTCACGACCCCGCAGGTTACGACAGCCAGTGGCGCCCTCACGCTTGCCCCGGGTGGCGCCACAACCGTGACGGCCTCCTCAACGACCACGGCGTCGTCGGTGCCGATGGTGGCGCCGAGCTTCGTCCTTGGGACCTATCAGGCGTCCGGGAGCTGGCTGATCACCATCAATGGCAGCAACCTGAGCTTCCAGAGCTGGAGCGGCAGTGCGTACGTCGAGAGGAGCTCCATCGCGCCATGAGGGGCATTGTCCAATTCACCGAGGTCGAATTTTGCCAGCCTCAGGTATCTTTTTTGTGTCATGGGTGCCGCACAATCGACCAGTGCCGCCATCTCGAGCATCGCGACGGCCGTGACCAATGTCGTGGTCCAGCAGACGCAGAACTGCGGTGGCTCCTCGGCCAGCAGCCAGGTCATCAGCATCTCGGGCAACAACAACACGGTCAGCGGCGTGACGTTCAACCAGACGGCCGCGATCAACCTCAGCTGCATGAGTAGCTCGAGTGAGATGTCGACCCTGCAGAGTCAAATCGCCAACACGATCTCGACGCAGCTCACGCAGCAGGGCATTGCGGACTCGTCGGGTGGCTCTGTGTACACGGCTCAAAACATCCAGAATGCCGTCGCGAATAATTTCACGACGGCCAATCTTCAGAACTGCTTCGCGAACCTCTCGCAACAGCAGGGCATTAACATCGCCGGCAACGGGAACGCCGTCAGCGCCGTGACGATGTCGCAGACGATGACGGCCACGCTGAACTGCGTTGGGTCGCTCATAACAAACGCCAATACGCAGCTGGTCGGGACGACAACGAGCAATAACACGCTCTCCAACACAGACACGAACCCACTGGCTGTCATTGGAGATATCTTCAGTGGCCTCTTCAGCGACCTTACGGCACCCATTGAGATCGGCATTGGCATATTTATTTTCGTCATCGTTGCAATAATAATTGCGATGGTGGTACGCAGCATGGGCCATGGGTCGCCGCCCCCGCCGCCACCCTACACGCCATTCGCGGGCCTACCAGCGGGCGACTTTCGGCAGTGGCAACCACGACGCAGTTACGAGCAGTATTAAGGCCAGTGACCGGGGCAATTTGAGCGCGTCATGATCCTTTTTTCACGTCCATAATATTCTTGGGCCAGGCAATGACGTCCACAGGCAGCATCGGGGCGCAGCAGTTGCCCGCCATCATTCAGGCCTGCGTGGTCAAGCAGCGCGACCGCGAGCCATCAAACGGCACAGGTCAACCAGCCGTGCCGGCCGACAGCGTCGTGACGACCTATGATTCATACAATCCTAGGTGGGTTAAAGTGGTCGTGAAGCAAGGGCTAAATCCGACTGTGCCCCTCGGCGCCGAGGTCATCAGTAAAGAGCTCGATGAGCGCTCGGGGGCCATCACCATCACGTGCGGCATCCTCAATCCCGGGTCCGAAAACCGCGGCGTTGAAACGTCCATGACGAACAGCGACGAGGTCGCGGCTGCGGCCAACGCGAATATCGTGGCTATGGGAATGGCGGGCCTAAATCCTCTTTCAGCGGCCGCGTCTCAGGCTCAGGCGGGCTCGGCGCCATCGACCCTGACAAATACGACGTTTTCCACGACCACAAATTACGTCCCTCAGACCGCCCTGGACGTGAACCGCGCGACGAGCAGCAAGGTCGCGGCCCTTGCGTCCAACCTTTCGAGCATCTTCAACACTGACCCTGGCATCGCGCTATCGAACGCTGCGACCGGAGCCGGAGACGCCATCGACACCAATCAGCCTGCGATTCGGCAGTTCTCGAGTGGCATTATGAGCGACGAACCTGGGTCCAACTCATATCTCATTATCATCATTGTCATCGTCGTCATCTTGAGCGCGCTGACCGTCGGGTGGTTCATGTGGCTGCGGAAGGATCCTAATGATCCGGTCCGCAAATGGCTTGACTGGTTGAGCTACTTCTAACTCTCAAGTTAAACTTGTTGAATTAATTTTTTGAAGGGATCTCTTTATGAACAGCATCTCCGGAGTCATGACGTCCAACAATGACCAGATTGGCATGCGCCTCGAGGACTACCCTGGTGGGTTTCGTGGGCAGCTCTACGAGTTCCCTGAGGTGCGCTATTACCACCGCGACAGAAGCGTGATTTCGGCCAAACTCTTCATCCAAGGCTGCTACGGCGACGCGGGGCAGGCTCAGGCCGCCGAGGGTCTTCTCACGGAGGCAAAAACATGGCCTGGACCGGCCTCGGTGGCGTCCAAAATCGGGTTTCGAGTCGCCCCAAGGCCCTTAGACCCGGCATGCTTCGAGGAGAACCCGCCCGAGCCCTACTACTGCCGCGTCTTCACCGTGACGACCATGAAGAACCCCTCTATCAAGGCCCCGACCCTCGTGACGCGCGGCAAGAACCTCGGCCGCATCAACAGCACGACCATTTTCCATCAGGCGCTCATCGAGGCCTATTCTGACTACAAGAAACTTGCGGCCAGCCCGAAGCGCGAGTACGATCCAGGAAGCCCTCATTTGCACGAAGCGAAGAACAATCGCGTGACGGCCGAGATCGCCCAGGTCGCGGCGCGCATCCCGCCCATGCTCGTGGCCGACGAGGATCCGCAGGCTTGGTTCGGAGCCCAGACTCCCGGGTACGTTGTCCTGCAGCCTAAGCTCGATGGGACGCGCCTCATGGCGATCCGACGGTCGTTGCCCGCGGCCGTTGGCAATGGCCTCGGCCCACTAGACGCCTACAGCCGCAACTGTCACCCTGTCGCGCCGAACAATTTCTTTGGCGAGCTTGAAGACCTCTGTGGGCGCAACCCTAATGTGTTTTTCGATGGCGAAATGTACGCGCATGGTGTGTCTCTGCAGCGCATTGCAGGCACCTCGAAAAACCTCGGCAAGGGTGGCTCGACGGCCGTTGAGGTCCAGTTTGTCATCTATGATCTCTACGATCCAGCGCTGCCGAACGCCCCCTACGCGGACCGCTTTCTTCGGTACCGGGCTATTGGAGAGGCGGTCCCAAACTATAAGTTCATCCGCTTCCTCGATGGCCTGCGCGTGCCGGCCGATGCGCCCTTCGCGCTCGTGAAGACGCAGTTTGACTTGGCCATTGACAAGGGCTTCGAGGGCCTCGTCATGAAGTCGCTCGGGGCCGGCTATGAGCCCTCGTACAACGGCTACCGGAGCCGCGGCTGCTGCAAGTATAAGAAGCACTATACGGCCGAGTTCATGGTCGTCGACTGGGCCCGCGGCGAGGGCAAGCAGACGAACCTGGTCTCGACGTGGACCGTGCAGATCGTGGCTGCGACGCGCTCTGGAAACGTGGCCGTGGACCTCAAGCTGCAGGGGGCGCTTGGCAGGCGCTTCAAGTGCAACATCAAGGCCATCGACGAGACCCGCGCCGCCTGGTTCGCGGAGTTTGCTACCTCACCAGCTGCCTTTGAGAGCAACTACCGCGGCCTCTACGCGACTCTGGAATTCTTCGACGTGAGCGAGGATGGCGTGCCAATGCAGCCGTATTGGATCGCTTTTCGCGACTATGAGGGCGGCAAGATACGCGCCCCCGAGGCCCTCGCGCTTGTCCGCGGTGCGGCTGTTGTTGCACCGGATGTCTGAGGCGGGGTTGGATTATTTTTTGTGATAAGACCGCTGAAAAAATAATCCAACTGTTGGAGCGCTAGCTCATCAGCAGCTCAGTTGCGCCACTTGCAGCTCCAAGTCGCAGGCTGCTGACGTCGTATTTGGCGCCTCCGTCGGACACGATGATCTGCGTTGCGGGGTCGACGACGATGGCCGTGATGTCGCCAGTGCGGCCGCCGAACATGGTCGTGTCCGTGTCGTTTTGCACAACCACGGCCTCATTGTCGCTGGAGCGGACGAAGCATGGGGGCGAAAATCGCGCGGGTTTGGCAGGCTCGGGCCCCCAGAGACCCTGCTTTAAACCGCCATTGAATGCCCCCAAGAGCTGCGTGCGGACGTCGACTTCATTGAGGGTGCCGGGGTCGAGAGGGTTGACGCCCGTGAGGCTGATGAGCGCTGGCTGGAAGCGCCGACCGAGCGAGTGCTTAATGGCGTTATCGCGCTGGCGGTACTTTGCGGCCAGTATCTGGCGACTTTGAAGGTGGTTAAATGCCTCGGCGGGTCGAGCAGCATCGTCGGAGGCGGTCTGAGGGGTGGCCCCATCACGGGCAGAAACGTGCCTGGAGTCGGTGGTGTCATCATAGCCGCCCGAGCGTGGCATGAGCTTCGGGGTAAGCTCATTGAAGGCGGTAGTGGCACCGTCGTGGCTGTTGAAGCTGGGGGCGTCGACCTCGGGTACTTCGCGGTCTGGCAGAGGCGCTCCGGTCGTCGCAAGTGCCGCCATGGGAGCAGTGTGAGGCTGCAGGGAGTAGACCTTGATGCTGCATCGGGTGGGAATAGCGGCGTCCCGTGTGGAGCTCGGAGTGCTTGTAAAGCGACCCGCAACGGCATGATAAGTGCTGGTGTTGCGGCTGACGTTGGTGATGGCGACCTCGCTCGAGAGGGCCTTGTTGGTCGGCAGTTGGTAATTACGGCCTTCCACAGATGCCATTCGGATGGCGCCAGGTGCGATGAAAAACGAGCTCCAAATGCGGCTGATGGCGGCGCCCCTGAGCTCGACTTGCTTGGCGCCGTACTGGACGTCGGTGCGGGGTGGGATGCAGCGCGAGATGGTAATGGCGATGGGGATTAGGCCCTGAGTACCAGGGGTCGCGATTCGCGTACCCTCATAGGTCGTCCTGCTCGAGCCGAACCCCAGCAGGCTTGTACGCCGTGCCCGCAGGTACCATACGCCGTCGGCGCGCCCAATGATCATGTCGTCGATGCCGGTCTCGAGGGGGTCGATGGCGATGGCGCTGTAGACAGGGCAGTAGGGGTCGGGTAGTACATCGAGGCCCGTCCACTTGATGAAGTCCACGAGGCGCGAGCCCGCGACTGAGCCGCCATCAAAGGTGCGCGCGCAAAGCATCATGTTAGGGTGCTCGCGGCCCGTGCCAACGAAAAGTGCGATCTCTGGGGGACCATCTCGAGCGAGTCGAACCGTGGTTGAGCAGAGGGCGGCAATCGTCCCAGGCTGCAGGCCGAAGGTGTATGTGGCCCAGGTCGGAGCGTCTTTAATAGGGCACCACCAGATCGTCATGGCGTAGCGGTGCGAGCTGAGACTGTGTCCGGGCGGCTTCGACCATGGGCCGCCGAACCAGCTTCCAGCGAGACTGTTGGTGCCAGGGGTGGCGACCATAGACTGTGAGCCTCCAAGGATGGCATAAATAATCACTGCCACGATGATGGCGCAGACCACCAAGATTGCAACATTGCTTCCGTCCATGGATCAGCGAGTTAAATAACTCTTCTCGCGGCTTGTTGTGAGATCATTAAAAATCACAAGCCTTGAGAAGACTAGCACTGTAGTAAATGTCAATCAACGCGTTGGATCCGACCATTAGTGCGTCTCTGGCGCAGCAGATCTATCAGGGGATTCCGACAACGGCATGGGCGTCGAAGTCGACCCTTGGGGCGGTCGGGGCGACGCAGGATGTCGGTCCCAATTCCAGCTACGTGTGTGGGCCCGCCGGACGCGGTCTCTGTGCCGCCCAGCTCGGCGCCGAATGGGCCTGGCAGGCTGATACGGGCTGTCAAAACGCCCATGGGACCTTCACGTGTGCCCGAACTGTGAACTCGGCGTCGGAGCAGGCTTGCTGCCTCGGGCAGGCCACGGCATCGGGCCAGACGTGCTCCTCGACGCTCGGGCCCAGTAATGGCACGACGTGTAACACCTATTGGCAGCAGTACTGCGCCGGCACGCAGCAGATCAACCCTGCGACGGGCGTCTATGCGAACGTGCCAGGGATCCTCATGCCGGACTGTCAGGCGTGGCTTAAGGCTCAGCCGACTGCGGGTGCGTCCCTCATGCAAGCGGCCGCAGGTGCGTCCTCGGGTCATATGCTCTTCTGCCCAGTGGCCCGCAACTGGTGTATTAGCAACCCTGGCAAGTGCGATCAGGCGGCCGCGGCCTATTGCAAGCTGACGGGGGCCAATGCCGGCTTCTGTGCGTGCCTCAATTCGACGACCCTGAAGGCGAATTGCTTCGACAGCGCATGCATGAGTAGCGGCTACCAAACGGCTGCTATGACGATCGACCAAACGTGCCCGACCCTGCAACAGTGCATCAGCACCTACAACATTAGCGGCTCTGCCAACACGCTTTCGCAGAACCAGATGATCCAAAATTGCATCTCGGGAACGGCGCCAGCGGCGACGCCGGCTCCTGCTGCCCCCGCGGTCCCTGCAGCGACACCACCGGCCTCAACGTCCGAGCCCCCAACGCCAGCCCCGGCCGGTAGCTCCATCGTGTCCCCGACGAACCCATCGACCCCGACCCCGGCGCCGCTTGTGGTGCCCGCGGTGACGTCTCCCCCTCCGGCGCCATCGGCAGACGCCCCTACGTCTCTGCCGGCCTTTACTAGCTCCGACTACATCATTGGCGGTATCGCATTTTTCGTGGTCTTCATCGTCATCGTGGTCCTCGTCCTGGTCTTCAGACGCGGCAGTCCCCAGCAAGCTCAATGGGGTCCTGGAATGCCCATGTATGGACCACAAATGGCCTATCAGAGCGCCTGAGGTGGCCATTACGTTTTTTGAATTCCGTCAGGCCTATAGAATTCCCCTCCAAACCCCCCTTTGCAGAGTCCTAAAATGTCCAACCAACACGCCTCCATCCCCGTGGCCAGTGAGCTCGAGTCCAGCCGCCCCGCCGAGCCCCCCTCCGGCTTCGTGTACACCTGGCCCAACATCGACATGCACGCCTTTGACGCCCCCGCTTCTACCGCCTCCAACAGCTCCGAGGAAGAGAAGTCCACGAGCGGTAAACGCGGCTGATGCGGGTCGTTGCCCCTTCGGCCAGTCGCCATCCGTGTCACTCGAATAACCCTCTCCGTGCCGTTCAGAATCTCTAGTAGTCATTGTCTTCATCGTGACCAATCGCCATACGCATTCGGCCATGATCCCAATTGTTTTTTGAATGGAATTCAGCCTGCCTTCATGAGCTAGTATTGCGATCATGTCAGCAACGATTTACCACTTCGTTCTTGCAGCGCCACGAGAGGCTGTTTTGGCCGATGGGCCACTGAGAGCTCAGCTTGGGGCGCGACTCTTTGAGTACGTGCCAACGCCCGACTATGTGACGCCAGATGGCGTGTTCCTGGAGATGGAATACTTGATCTGGAAGCGCTATGAGAACAACAAAGATTTTGACTATGAGGTGCCGGGCTTGGAGCCGATACGTGTTGTGCGCTGCTCTCTGGCGTGTGAATCTAAGCTCATGTTGCTGGGGGAGAAGCACATGCCGATGCGCGATTGCACCATCCTCTAAAGAGAGAATTATTTTTTGTTGAATGGGTTGTGAAAAAATAATCGTTGTGTGATGAGCTGCCTAGCAGTAGCCATCGAGGACCCCCACGCCTTGCACCGTGAACTGGTACTTGCCCTTGCGGGCATTCACGAACGTCGAATTGATGATGATCCGCTGCGGCATGTAGGTGTAAGGGGCCTCGTACTTGCGCCAGACCGCGTCGCCCCCGAAGAAGGACCATGGGAAAACGTGGCCCCCGTACACCATGCGGTAGAGGCCCGGACCGGCAGTCTCGGCGCTGTTCATTTTATAGCCATGAAAGAGGCAGAGCTTGAGCCGCGTGAGCATGTCAGTGAGGGCCTCGGGGGCGATTGGGTGCGCATCTGTGACCGTCTGCAGGAGCGGCAAGAGTGCGTGTTCGCGGCCCGCGGTGATGTCGATGCCGGCCGCGCAAAGGCTGGACTTCACGTCGACGTAGTCGGAGTAGGCCTCGAGGAGCCGGTCGAGCTTCAAGAAACACGACTTCGCCCAGCGCTCAAGGCGCGCATAGCGGGCGCTATTGGAGGTGTTGTCGCCGATTGGGAGGACGGCTTTGTCGACGTGCCCCTTGCGCTTGAAGGGGGCTCCGTGGGGTGCCCCACCCTCACGACGCTCAAAACCGAGCTTCTCAAACTGCTCTTCAAGAGCTCTAAACGGCACCAGCTGCTCGATGAAATCGTCGGCAATCAGCACGCGAAGGGGGTAGTAGAGAGACCTCGGATTGGATCGAGGCTCATCGCCGCCAGTCCAGGGGTCGTTGCCCCCAGATACGGCCCCAGCGCCGCCAAAGGACCCGTAGAGGCGCTCTCGTTCCACGGGTGTTGGGTCGTTGCGGGCGACCTCATCGAACTTTTTCTGCTTCTTCAGCTCGGCTTTCTCGGCTTCCGTGCGGCCCACGTAGCCCTTGTCGCCGAAGCGCGACCGCATCATGATGCCGATGGCAATGAGGTCGTCGATGCAGCAGCCCCACGTGAAGCCAGCAAAGATGGTCGCGATGGACTCGGTCGAGAGCACGTTCGTGATGCGGGATGCGATGCGGCCGGTGGCCGTGATGGCGAAGTCTTCGTCGATGAAGCCCTGCAGCTGAAGCTTGTGAAGGGCATAGGTCATGGCGGGCTTGGTCGGGACGTCGAGAAGCTGGTCACGGACCTCGTCTGGCGATCCTAACTTGCTGCTGGAGATGCCTTCGATGGCGCTGGGTGCCGCAGGCGAATAGGCGATGAGCGTCAAAATGAGCGCCGTTGGATCGGTCTTGAGGATTTCTGGGACCTGGTCTTTCTCGAGGACGTCAAAGGTTGCCTTCGTGTAGAGGGGTATGAAGACGCCGGGCTTCTTGCGGCCCACGCGGCCTCGACGCTGCATGATGCGCGACTGTGCGGCGGGTCGAGTAAGGAGCATGGACGAAATGTTCTTGACGGGGTTAAACTCGCTCTCCTTTGAGAGGCCGCAATCGATGACGTACTTGAGCTTCTCGAGGCTGAGGCCCGTCTCGGCCACCGCGGTCGTGACAATGACGCCCATGACGAAGGTCGGGAGGCGGTCGCCTGGCACCTCTGCACTACCGAGCACTTTTACGTAGTCTGCGGAGGCGGTTTTGATGCTGTTGGAGTCCACGTACGAATAGTCGACGACGATGCGGATGCGTTGGCCATTAATTTCACGGGTCACTCCTTCGGGTGTCAAGTACTTTTCCTTCGTGAGTGTTTGCTTGACCTGGCGGCCATCGGACTGCCCGGGCACGAAGACGAGGATGCGGTTTTCACAGATGGTCCTTGGGACCGCGAGAGGGGTGTCCAGGGCCGCGAGTTCCTCATCGATGCAGCTGCGGATGGCGGTACCAAAGGCCTCGTAAATGTTCGGCACTGAGGCTGTCGGGTAGCGCTCATCGATGGGGTATGAGGCCCCGCCGACACGCACGATGTTGGGGCAGACGCGAGCGGCTTCTTCGAGCCATGATGGCTGTGCAACAGCCTGTGTCAGTGTCGGGGCACCATGAACGTCTGCATGAGGCTGCTCGTTGTGGGCACTGCGTCGAGGAAGCACGTTGAAGAACTGCGCGTACTTGATGACGTCGAAGGTCGCGCTCATCATGATGATATAAGGGAGGTCAGCGCGCTCACGGTTGCGCATGAAGAAGATTTTGAGGAGCGCCATGGTCGAGTCGAAGGCGATGGAACGCTCGTGGGCCTCGTCGATAATGAGGCTCGAGTAGCGCCGACAGAAGCGCTCAGGCCGGTCCATTTCGCTCTTCAGTTGCGCCTCAAGAGTGCCTAGCGTGGCATATAAGAGCCCAGACTGCTGTGGGGCGAGGGCGAGGGCGCTGGTCTGGTAGCCGAGGTCCTGGCCGAGCTTAAACTTGACACCCTGATCGGCGAAATAATTCTGCTTGTCCAGCTCCTTCGGAATCTCGATGGTCGTGAGGATGCGCGGCTGAGTGCATAGGACGATCTTTCGGGCGCGCTCTGGGAGGCTCCTGAAGGCTATTTGGATCCATGGTGGCACGGTCACAGACTTACCTGAGGCGGTCCGGGCCTCGAGGATCAGAAGGCGGTTGTTGAAGGGGTTGGGGGCCGAAACAGGCCGTGTCAGGTCAGCCAAGACGTGGTCTACGACATACCGAATCGGCACGACCTCGGGCTTATTGGGCTGCTCGAGGCGACCAATGTCCAAGAGCGTGGGCATTCTTAGGCGCAATTGCGTGTCTTTGGAAGGCGTCTTGAAACGAGCAGGGTCGCTAAAATTTGAAGTACAAAATCCAATCCTGCTATTTCAACCATGTCGTCAGGTCAGCGTTATAAGGGCCGCAATCCTCGTGGGTCGTCCCAATCGCAGCCCAGCACTGTCACTTATGACCTCCTGAAGAGTGTCTATGGCACGCTCATGATGGCCTGTGAGGCGGTCGACAGTGACGGTGACCTTGAGTTTGCCAATGGCCTCCTGGGCCCGCTGCTCAACAACCTGCAGACGCAGTCGACGCTCAGCTTCTCGATCCGTGCGGCCTGGGCCCTCATGCCGCAGGCGCAGACGATGCTGAAGATCCTCGACAGCGAGGCCCGCGACGACATGCTGCACCTCGGCCTCTTCCTGCCCGACGAGGAGTTTACGCGCTACTGGACCAGCCCCAAGATGATCTCGAACGGCATCCGGCTCGAGCGCGAGACGAACCTAAGCCATGGCGCGACCGCCATCGTGAACTTCAGGTTCATGCTCGAGGGCGCTCCTAGCCAGCCAACGCGCATGGGTCGCTCTGGTGGTGATGGGCAGGTGCATGAAGGCCGTCGTGGTCATGATCAGAGCAGCGGTTATCGCAAGCCACGATCGGCGGTCGCGGGCGAAACGGTCGCGTCTATTCCGCTTCCTACGATCGCGGATGTGGTGCTGAGCGATGCTGTCGCTGCCCCCAAGCCGCGCCACAGGGGCAAAGGTAAGGGCAAAAAACAAGCGGCTTCAGAGCCCGCCGAGGACGGCCCCGACACCACTGTCGTTGACCTGCAAGTTGGGTCCGATGACCTCGACCTGGTCAGCGAGAAATGGGCCGACCAGGTCGAGGAGGAGCTCGGTGTCCTCTAGGCTGATCCAGTCGTCAGCAGCTCCGCATACACGATCGAGTCGTAACCAGGACGCATATTTTTTCGTTCTCTGCGGAGGGCGACTGCTTCATCCACGAAATTCCCGAAGAAGCTGGCCATGCTGGATGGTGAGCGGTCGGTGGGTGGAAAGGGCCCCGGAAGAGCAGCGTGGGCGCGCTTGGCGAGGCCAATGAGGCGCTCGATCTGCCTCGCAGCGCCGTCCTCGGTGATCTCGCCGAGGTTGCGAATGAGCATAATGGACCAGATGTCGACCATGATGAAACGCAGGTACGTGTACGGGTGCGGCGCGATGATGTCATAGTTGGCGGCGTTGAAGACGTCGACGATGGGGACCTTGCGCGGCTGGTTGCCGCCCTTACCGGTGCTGGCACTGGCACTGACAAAGAGCCTGAAGCGCCTCATGCGCGTGTCAGATGGAATCGCCAAGTAGTAGCGGGCAATGTCAGTCTTGAGGTTCGCGCGATGTGGCTTGAGGGGTGGCAGGTCGAGCCACTCTTCGACGGCGGCCTCGAGACGCGCCTGTATGTCGGCATCTGAGAGGTCAGAGACCAGCTGGAAGAAGGTGAGATTCTCGTCGGGCTCGAAGACTTGCTTGCCGACGACGATGGCGTGCCGACCATCCGCATGCCGGTCGCGCTCAACCCCGCCCTTGACGGCTTCTTTGGCCTGCACGGGAGCTCCAAACGCGTCCGCCACGATGGTCCGAAGCTTCGTGAAGAGCGGCGAGTTGGGTGGGAGGTCGAGGTCGGCGCCTCCGAGCTTGCCACTGTGATACTCGCCAACGAGGCGGTCGAAGAGCCGCTTCTCGAGCTTCACGAGGTCGGTGTCGCTATCGTCAAAGTAGATGCGCCGATAGATCTCCATGAGGATGACCTCGGGGTTCATGAGAGACAGCCCGCTGATGGTGATGGGCCGCACGAGCGTCTTGAGGGAGATGTCGCGGTACACGCCGATGGCCTTAAGGCGGCACAGGTGGCGCATGGGGATGACAAGCACGTACTCGCGCTCGGGGATGTGAGGGTTGAGGTACATCTCGCGCACAAATGCCTGAAACTTCGGCTGCTTGATAAGCGTTTTCAGGAGCGCCAAACCCTCCTCGTAGGGGTCCTCACAAAAGACCACGATGGGCTGGGCGGCCATGATGATCGCCTCGGGGTCGATCTTTTTTGCGTCGTAGGTCTCGGCGGCCGTCACACCTGTCACGAAGACGTTCGCGGCGTTGGCACTCAGCCAGCTTAGAACGGCCGTGTAGAGGTCCGAATATTTGGTTCGTTCGCGTTTAATGACGCTGTCAAAGACATCTTGCGTCGCCCCAATAAAGTCGATCTTCTCATACATGGACGCCGCCTTTATCTCGCTTATTGAGAGCCTGACGTTCGAATGCTCGGCCGACGGAATTAAGCTCAATCCGAGCAAAATCGCCGATCTCAACGCAAAGCTCGGTCTCGATGCCAAGTTCGCCATCGGTGTCGAGGGTTCTAAGACGTGGGTTAACCCTCTGGCACTGGTGTCGCTTGGGCTCTATTATGGCCGCGAGATCGACCGCCGTCACAAGGTCGGTGTCGAGAAGACCATCGCGGCCGTGTCCGAGGTCGCACGCGTTGGTGGCGAGACCAAGGCCCTCACGGCCGATCTTGCGGGTGCCGTCCTTGAGCTGAAGGGGTCTATTGTGGCCCTGCAAAGCTCTAATGCTGCGCTGCAAGGGTCTGTCGGAGCACTCCAGGGCTCTACCGCTACGCTCCAGAGCCGTCTCACCACTGTCGAACAGGCTCTACAGGAAGCCAAAAACACCAATGCTAGCCTTCAGACGGCCGCAGCGGAAGCCAAACTTGCCGCTCTTGAGGCCAAGAACCGCGTCACTGAGGCCGAGCATGTGACCAGTGAGCTGCGCAAGACTGAGGCTGAGACCAAGGCCCTTAACATTGAGCTTGCCGGGGCCCTCCTCGAGATCAAGAGCGCCATTGTTGGCCTTCAGAGTTCTGTTGGGGCCGCTCAATGTTGCATTAGCTCCCTCCAGAAGGACACAGCTCGCAATCACGAGACTCTTGCCGCCGAGCTCGAGCTCAAGATTACCGCCCTCGCGGGACGCATCGACGACATCAATGGGCAGTCTGAGGCCCTCTCTGAGAGCACTAACCTGCAGTTCAACGGCGTCTCGCGCTTCTTGAGCATGTTCAAGGGCATCACTGCCGAGAACGAGGGTGCTAACTCGTCCATGCCTTTTGAGGCGGGTGCCGAGCTCGTCGAGAAGCAATAGAAGACGTTAATTGTGTTCTTGAGTCTTTAGATAACAATGACTTTTTTATGCGTTCGCTGTGCCGAGGTCGTGGGGCCTGACTCCGTGGCGTTTTGTGAGGCATGCCAGCTGGCAGCTGCGACTGCTTTTGCGTTGGTAGAGAAGGGAGCAATAGGGCCGGCCAAGTGCTTCAACTGCGAGAAGTCCTTTCAGGCTAGCACACTGAAGGCCAATAAAGGCTTCTGTGGGCGCTGCATCAACAAGCGTTCGGACTCCACCGAGGACCACGAGGCCATAAATCATCAGCTTGCCCGCGTGGTTTGGCTGCGCTATTACGGCCTCGGGAGCCATATTACCGAACGCTGTTACTGCTGCGGCGAACAGGACATTACGGTCTGGACCTTTCAGTGCGGGCATGTTGTGGCACGCGCCAAAGGTGGTCCAACGACAGTCGATAACCTGCGGCCCATCTGCGCGCCCTGCAACCAAGGCATGGGCACGATTGACATGCGCGACTTCGCGAAGACCCATGGGTTCGGGGGTGGGCTTGCGAGCGAAGGCGCCACGGGCTCAAAACCAGTGCCAACCAACGCTGCGGCTGAGGCCGATTTCGTGGTCGTTATGGACCCCGAGCCGCCTAAACGTGCCCAATCGGGGCGCCATAAGAAGCCTAAAAGCACATCTGGGGCGGCCCCAGAAACGCGCCCTCAATGCGCGATTATGTGATGAGGTACGATCCAATTAATTGATTTTTTCATTCGGGGTGATTGTAATCTTTCTTGTCATCATGGAGACCTACGTCTACACTGCAAAAGGCTGCGTGAAGCTCATGATCCCGAAGAAGTATTGGGAGGCCATGGAACCCGTTTTTGACTGCATAGTTGACGATGGCCAAGGCCACCAATGGCCCGCAGTCGTGTGTGAATTTGACGTGATTAAGCAGCAACTTGATGCTGCTGTGCATGGACCACCAAGCTCGTCTATGATTAAGGAGGTGCCTCGGCGTGCTATCATGGCCCCACCAGCGCGTCGTCCGGCACGTCTAACGATGCCAAAGATCCCCCGCAGTGTCCCTTCATCACCCCTAAGTCAGAGTCCGGTTTTGAGCCGCTCTAGCTCATCCGAAAGCATGTCTATTAAGGGTTCATCTTCCAGTGACAGCCTTTAACCCCCTCACTCGCATGGCACCCTTTAACCCTCTCTCGTATTTTTTATCGCGAATATAGTGAAGAGTGGCCATCGCTCTACAACAAGAACGCCCGATGTCGTGGCAAGACGGACTCCTCCTCGTGATCGCGATCCTCGTGATCGTCATCTATGCGTTTAGCGACTGGCTCTATGATTCGCGTCTCGCACGGTCGCCGCGCGTGCAGTGGGTTAGCATGAATCACGACCCGAAATACGGCCGATGGACACTCCTCGACGCATACGCGGCTTGTTGCCAGACGCTCGGGCGGCCTCAGGAGCTGGATGTGCGGGCCCATGGTCGGGCCCAATGGACGGTTGCCGGGGCGGCAGTACGCGGCCTTGAGGTGCTGGTCAATGACGCCCGCATCGCCCTTCGTAACGTGCCCTATCCGCACCAGGTCACGATGACTTACCGGTACGTGATTCCGATGCCGTCTATTGAGCCACCGAGCTTTGAATTCGTGCGGTACCAACCCATTGGGGGTGTCCCCCCAGGTGAGGCTCTTGGGGTCGTCATTGAGGCACCTCATCAAGAGTTCGTTTGGGCGTTTCATGCGACGCTGATGGAGACGTTTGAAAGTGCACAGACAGAGGCTCTCGGTTCTGATGTCTCGGGGGGCCTCCCACTCGAAAAGTTCGAAGGGCGCTTCTTGGCCCGCGAACACAAGGCCCGCACCGAGGTGAGCTATGCCCAGAAGCTCGAACGCGCCATGATGGCCGGTGAGAAGACCTGGGCGAACATCTGAGGTTATCAATTGGGTAATTCTTTTTTCGGTGCAAGAGATCAGCCATGCCACAATTTCTGGTCCGCAAGGGCGAGGCCATCGAGCTCCACGAGATGCCCGATGTTGACACTGCTGTGGTCGCACTTCAGGAGCGGTTTGACGCCTTGGAGCGAGGTCAGAAATCGCATGAAGCCGCGTTGGAGGCGCTTCGGGCATCACAAGAAGCTATGCTAGATGCCCTTGGAACGCACTTAGATAGCGTCATAGACCAGATGCAAGCAGCCCTGACCGCCCTCAAGGACGCCTTCAGTCTCATCTCGCGCAATGAGCAAGAGATGATAGGCCGCATGACCGCGACGATCGAGGAGGTTCGGCGGCTGAGAAAGGCGATGCCGGCAGCGCCCACCAGCCCGCCGCAGTATGCGCTTGTTGACGTGGACTCCAGCGTGATCCTGCCCACGCCCTTTGGACCCGACCTTCAGAGTCAAGTAACCGAGCTCATTGTGCTGGTCGATGACCTCAATATGCGGACCGAGCACATCGAAGACACACTTGCCGGCGACAATAAGCGGATTATTATCATCGGAAAAAAGTGAGTGGGACATGATGTTTTTTGTCAGTGGGTGTGATTCGTGAGCAGAAACTGCGTCGGCAGTAGGTCGGACGATGGACCGGCCATGAGGCGAATGATGTATTGGCGCTTCCGAGCCCGCGAGAGGGCCACGTACGCGAGCTCCTTCGGGATCGGGTCGCCGCCGAGCTCGCAAAAGACGACGTTGTCCCACTCCTGACCTTGCGAGTTATGGACCGTGATGCAATAGGCCGGCCAGAGCTTAGCGTGATGGATGGGGATGAGGTGATCGCGATAGCGCACAATGAGGTAGCCGTCCTCGCCGAAGCCGTCGATGTGGCCGATGCTGCCGTTCGCAATACGCTTGTCGCGGTCGTTGAGGAGTGACCGGCAGCGGTCGCCGACGTGCCACTCCCAGCGTCCAATGAGGCGATGGTCGCGAAAGACGGGATAGATACGGTACATGGCGGGATCGTCAAAGTCCTGCGGGGGCGCGGTGTCAGTTGGGCAGTGCCCCTTGGTCATGGCGTCGCGGATCTGGGTGTTGATGGCAAGAACATCAACATTACGGTGCGTGATGTACATGATCTGGCCAGTATCTTGCTCGGCCGTAAGAGCGATGACCTCCCTGATCGGCTCGTGCCAGTCGATGTCGTGGGAGTCCTCATAATCGTGCACCTGATAGGTGTTGGTTTTGGCGCGAGCGAGGTCATGGCCACTCATCGTGAAGCGAATTCCGGCGCTCGTGGGAGTGAGCTCCATAAGCAACAAAGTGCTGTCGGGCTCGGGGCTGCAATCGTCGTCCTTAGCGGGCAAGAGGCCGGCAGGCGCGATCTTGGCGGCAAGGATGGCATTGGCGTTTTTGATGATGGCGTCCTTGCTCCTGTAGTTGATGTTGAGCCTCACGATGAGGTGTTTGAAACGCGCGAGCATCTCGCGAAAGACCGAGTGACGGCTCACGGGTGGCAGCTGCTCGGGGTCGCCCACAAAGAGGTACCGGCACTGGTAGGCGTTGCGGCGGTTCTCGGCAATGATGGCGCCGAGAATGTTGTCGTACATGGACGACTCTTCGAAGATCATGAGGGCGTTGGCGGGGTGTCCGAGGGTCCCATCGTCGCGCCTGATGGTCTCGGAGCGGTAGGCCAGCGCATGAATCGTGATAACTCGAAGGCGCTTGAGGACGTCGGGCTCGAACTCGGCCTCGAGGCGAATCTTGATGTTCTCGATGGCCGCGTTGGTCGGACACAAGACGTAGATAGAGCCCACTTGGCCGCTTGCAACATAGGCCCTGAGGAAGGCCAAAATGACGGTGGTCTTACCGGTGCCTGGGCCGCCCGGCATAAAGGTCACGGTGTGCTCGCGGACGTGGTCAATGACGCGGCACTGGTCGGCATTGAGGCCCGCGACGTCGATGGGGGGCATGTTTGGGCCATCAAATTTGTAGTCGGCGATGTCGCGGAGGTTGGCCCGAAGCTGCTTGTCGTGGTCGAAGTGCTCGCGAATGACGTAAAAAGGACCGTCACTGTAGCGTTCAAAGCTGATGCGGCGACGCGCAATAATGCCCTCGTACTGGGCCTTCGAGAGCCGATCACGGCCAGAGACCGGGTCGCGGGCAGGTACACGGCCACCCCGGGCCATGATGAGCTTGAAAAGGTGGTACTCCGCATAGTCTACATTGGTGCCGGAGCTGAGTCCGCCGACGTCCATGTAGTGCTGACCGGCCCAGCGCATGAGAAGGCTGTCTTCGCGGACGAGGCCATCGAAGTAGAGGGCAAAGATATTGCGGGCGTACTCGCGTCCCTCGTGTTTGACCTTGTGATTGGCGTACTGGTCCGCAGCCGCGATCTTGCTGAGGTAGGAATGGATTTGTGGGAAGTAGACTTTCTGAAGCGGTCGATTCGCGTCGGGGCTCGCGAAGACCTCAAGAATATCGCGCATATTTTTTCGAGGGCCTCCTTTTAACATACGATGTGCATGGGATCTTGCCTAGCGCTAGAAGGCATTCGGCGTCACTGATTGAATATGAGCAATCCAATTGTTGACGCACTCAACAAACTCGATGCCTACGTCGACCGCGTTGACAAGAAGTCGCAAGAGGTTCTTGCGAAGCGCCCTGGGGACCTACTTGCCGCGAGGTCTATAATCGGCGAGCTTCGAGACCAGGTCGAACGCGCGAGTAACCCTGTTGCGGCTCTGTCTGTGCTCGTCGATGAAGCCAATAGGCCAGTCAATCGGGATAGCCTCAGAGACCTGACCAAGGCCGCCGACATCGTCGAGAGCGCCATACGGGGCTCGGATCGACAGGCCGGCCAGTACAAGCATCTGATGGAGGAGCAAGCCGAGGAGAGCACTGAAGAGGCCACAGCCAGCAAGAAAAAGATGTGGATCATCGGGGGCGTCGTCGCGGGCATCCTGGTCGTGATCATTATCGTGCTGGTCATCGTCATGGTGGTGAAGAGTCCCTCGAGCACGACCACCGTCGCGACCTTCGACACAACCCCGCCGTCCCTCGGATGGTCCACCGATGGGCCATGGTCGGGGCGGTCAATCGGCTTTTGGGATGCATCCCAGGACGCCTGGACACCCGTGCCATCGATGCGTTCTGTGCCAGTCGGCAATGGCAGCTGGTTCGAGACCGGCCTTCAAGGGACTCGGGCAGTGTCCTTCATTACGCCTTTTGCGAGCGTCGAGAACCCGGCCCTACAGCGCTACTACCGGTACAGCTACCTGGGCTGAGTACCCCCTCGGGCACTGAGGACTGTGACCCTTGCCCGTCTCGATGTTAATTTCAGGTGTCTTTTTTGCAGACTCTTGGCACATTTTGCCTTGCTGCCACACTCGAAAATGTCTCAGAGCGTGCACATTAGCGAACACTCGGTACGTGGCACCACGGCCGCCACGAACCTTCACGCGCCTCCAACCGGGGAGTATGTCCTGACGAGCACGAGCGGGCGGCTCGGGTGGCGCCAATGGCCTGAAACACGCGTACTGGTGCCTGTGGAGACGCCCCCCAAGGCGGTCCTAGAGCCCACCCTCGTTAACACCGCGACAGCCACGAAGGTCTTCGCGTTTGAGAACATCCAGGCGCTGTTCGAAGGCCCTCTAACACTTGTGATCGTGCCTGAGGCCCGCCTGGTCGCGGAGACGGCCACCGCCACACTGCACATTGCCTTCATTAATGGCACTCTACGCGGGGGGGATTTTTACATCGAAGGTCTCATCCCCGAGGGCATGAGGCCGTTCGCGCCTATCTCCATCGTGGTCTCTGGCTTCGTGGGAGACGTCAAAACGTGGTGTCATGTGGCCCTCGGGGTCGACGGCAGCCTCGATGTGTATCCGGGCCCTGCGGCTACGCGCGACGCATGGAAGGTCGGCAGTCAGGTTGCCCTCGACGGCTTCAGCATGAACTTCGTTCTTGCGATGAAAAAATAATCGCAGAAGATGCCCTTAGATGGCCGCCCACGGGAACATTGTCGCAATCGTCTGCTGAGTGACGTGCTTGGCGCGTACAGCGAATGCTTTTTTCATGTCCTTGGACTCCTTGCTGCGCCACTTGAAGAAGATGTCGCGGAAGGCGGCGTCGGAGATGTTAACCCCGCAGCGCTCGTGCAAGAGCCGCAGCTCGATCGGGAGGAAGGTGTCGAGGATGTACCTGATGGCCTTGATGCCCTCGGTGCCCATCCATTCGTCGCTCATTGGGAGGCACATGAGAGGCGTGCGCCTGTAGCGGTCGAGGGCGAAGTGACCCCCACAATGCTGATAGAGCCACTCAATGATCTTCATCTGAGCCGATCCGTCGGCGCTTGGGATCTCCGCGAGGGTGCCGTAGTTGACCTCGATGGGGGGCTCGGGTGCGCCTTGAGGGATTTTGTACTGGGCCCGCAACTGTTCGCGCTCCTGAGAGAGCTTCAGGGCCGCAATATCGAAGCGGTGAAAGGCGATGTGGAGGGGCGTCCACTCGAGCCGAAGCCGCGGGTCACTCATCACGGACGGCAGGAAGGCGAAAGAGCCGACCTCGGCAGCGATGATCTTGAGGCACTGAAGGTGCTGGGGCGTGTAGTTGCCGTGGAGAAGAGCATGCCCGAAGAGGGTGTAATCCTCAGGGCTGCGCACATTAAGGCCCTCGGGGCCGGTGCTCTTCTGGATGTTCAGGACGGGCCGCAGCAGCTGCTCATTGGCGGCCAAGATGGGGTCGTAGAGGCTCATCTTCGGGTCGGGTGACCCACGCTGCCGAAGGACCCCTTGAACGCGGTCGTCGGAGATGCTCTCGATGAGGTAGCGGCCCTCGAGGGCCTCAATGGGGAGCTTCATGAGGTTGAGGAAAATCGAATTCATGCAGAGCTCGTTGATGATCGTGAGGTTGTTGCAGCCCTCGAAGTACTCGGGCAGATGCTGAAAGTCGGCCGAATTCTTGATGGCGCGGAAGAAGCGAATCGCGTAGCTCTGCTGAGAGGTGCTTTCAATGACGTTGAGGCACGCGACGCGCATGATGTGCCACGCGAATGGTCTGAGGGTCTCGGCCCCATTGTCGTCGTTGGTGCCTGGGACCTTAAGCATCTTGGTGGGCTTCAGGCCGCGCTCAATGAGCTTCTCACAGACGATGGGGGCGTACTCGTACATGCGGACCAGGATATCGTCCTCAATAAGGCCCACGTCGGTGCGCTCGATGAGGATGCGAATGATGTCGTGGTGCATGTCAAAGGCGGCAGGATCGACCATCTGAACAGGGCTGCCATCGGTGAGGATGCCCTTCGTGAAGCGCACCTTGGCGCAGTTCTTGATGACGTCATTGACGATGGCGCCGATGCTGAAGCCGTGCGTGAGGAGCCACTTGAGGACGCCTTCGTGCGGGTTGTACATGTAGATGGTGTCGGTGACCTCCTGGACGCGGCCTCGGGTGGCGCGGGTCTCGGTCGTGAGGTTGGTCGCGGCGAGATGGACGAGGGGGGAGCACTTGCCGGGGGCCTCGGTACCGTAGCTGGGGCCAAGCTCTTCTTTGCTGCGAAGCTTGGCGAGAAGCTGCTCGGCCAGCGAATGATTGCTCACCATGAGGGCATGAAAGAGCTGCAGCTCAGTGGCCTTTTGGTCCAAGCTCAGCGTGGCGACGGGCTTCACTGGCTCGGCCTCGGGGGCACCAATGGGAATCGCCACGGTCTCGGGCTGCTGATTGGGGAACATACGCGTCCCCATGAGGTTGTCAGGAATGGTCATGGGAGTGGATGGGGCAGCCGCGAAGGGGTCGAGCTCAGTCCCGGCGTCGAGAGGGGTCGCCACAGAGGCGCTGCTGGTGCCAACTGGCAGTGGTGCATAGGAGACCTTGGCCTTGCCTTTGGCGTTACGAAGGCTCATTTTCACGAGGGGCAAACATGGCGTGTCTCAACACGTTCTCTTAAAAGAATAATTGAAGCCGAATGCTTGCGTTTTCTATCAAGTGTCTATTAATCCTTGTGCCATGGACGTCACTCAAGTCGTGTTTTGTCAGGCTCTGCAAGCGTGCCATAGGGCCTATGGCGTGACCCCCACCAGCATCATCGATGCCATGATGGCCGAGTTCGCGAGGCACACGCCCGAGCCGTCCCTCTTTGAGGCGCGCGCGGACGCGTACGTGGACATCATTTATTACATCTGCGACAGCCTCTGGCGCATGGGCTTTTCGCCCGACCGACTCGACGCCATTGGAGCAAATGCGGGTCCGTACCTGCTGCTTATCAAGCGCTTTTATGGCGCCGTGGGGGAGTTTTCGCGCGTCAATATCGAGGCCATGGAGCCACACAAGCGCATCAGCGAGCCCGCCAAGCAGGTGCCGTTCTTGCTAAAGATGATTGGCAGCGAGCTCCTTGAGGCCCTCAATGTGGCACCCACCGGGGACGTTATTGCTCGTGAGCGCGCCCGCTGGACCGAGGCGATCGCGGGCATCGGCGATGCGGGCGACGTCCCCGCCTTGAACCTCATTTGGGCGCTCATGACGAGCATCATTTTCACGTACGAGACTGTCGCGCCTGGGCTCATTGCGGAGGTCTTTGACGAGGTCCACGGCGCCAACATGCGCAAGGGCCTCGTGGGCGCCGACGGTGTGCGCCGCTTTGAGACGCGCCTTGTGGGCGAGGGTGACACGGCCGTCGTGAAGATTATCAAGCCCACCGGCTGGGTCGGACCCGACGTTGGGGCCGCGTGCAAGCGTTGGATGAAGAACGCTTAAGGCCGCGATGGATTATTTTTTGTCATTTGATGTGCAAAAAATAATCACAACTGTGCGGGGCCTTACTTGCCCGCGAGTCCCCAAGCAGGCGCACCAGGCGTCATGAGCTTCGCCTGATTGTCACGCAGCGCGTAGAGGTCGTACCAGACCACGAAGGCCTCAATGGCGCTGGCTTCGTCGGCCTCGAGGGCGCGACTGAAGTTGACGACGAACTCGTCACCCTTCTGAGCCTGCATAATGGCGTTGGCGCCGGCATCGCTCAGAGTGACGCCTCCGCCGGTGAAGTGGAAGTAGAGGTTCACGTGCTTGGCGGCCGAGTCCCTGTCACGCTCGGAGTGACTGCCCGCGAGCGTCCCATGGACGGACGACCCGAGCATGTTGAGGTCCTCCACGGAGCTAACAAGCTCCTTCGGAACGCGCACCCAGATGACGGAAAAGACGCGCCCATCTTGCTTGGCAGGGACGGTCCACTTGGAGACGCGGTCGCTGTGAACGAGCTCGATGCGCTCGTGCGTGGTGCACTTGAAGCCGAGGCCGCGAGGCAGGGAGTTCACGAAGTTGCCCTCGTCGTCCTTGCGCTTCTCGATCTCAACTTCGGCCTCCTCAAAGGAGCGCTTCATGGTGGCGTCGCCGTCGCTCAGCAGGAAGGCGGCACGTGCAGGAATGGACCTGAAGGGCATGATTTGGTGGATCATGAAGAGCGTGTGCTTGATAATGCCATCGGGGCTGGTCGTCGCGTCTGCTGGGGCCGAACCCGCAGCAAAGTAGACGCGAATCTCAAGCTTCAAGTGCGCCGGCGAGAGCATGACGCTGGAGAGGGGCCCAAGGAGCCCGACGTTCATGAGGGGCTCGGTCGCAGCTCCAGCATCGCTGGTCTTGTCCTTGCTCATGAGCGGCCAGAAGATGGTCGAGAGGCGCTTATGGCCGAGGAAAATCTCGAAGCGCTCAACAGCAAGTGGGGTGCGCAGGATGGCGTTAGTGATGGCGCTGTTTTCGGCCTTGAAGGCAAGGTCCGCGCCCGTCAAGGTGAGAACATGGCCAGGCTGCTCAGGGGTCCCACCAAGGAGGCTCTCCACAGTCTTGTAGGAGTTGAAAAGCGCAGGCAGGGCGGGCTGCTGAGCCTGTGGCAGAGACAGGTTAATGCCGCTGATGTTGTGGCGCGGCTTGTCGCTCTTGGGCTTCATCATGAAGTCGGTCGGGGCGAGGCCCTTGCTGCTGCGCACGAAGGGGAGGGCGAAGACCTGAGGGTTAAGGGCCTGAAGCGCCATGCCTGGGCCCTCATAGAACTGCTCGAGACGTGCCTCAACGGGCCCCACGAAATCGCCCGGGGGATGAGCGGAGGCGCTCTTGTTGAGCGCGCTTGACTTGGAAGTGGCCATTTCTGTGAACAATAATTTGAACGCGCGGATTCTAATGTCCTAATTTCCTGTGCCGTCTGTTTTGTCGCTGCTGTTGTACGTTCAGCTAGATGGATCAACCGCAGGGGTACTTTCCGAATAGCGCTCTCGAGCTCATCGTCTTGAGATTCATCGAGCAATATGGCCTGACCCGTCACATTGAAGAGCCCATGTCGAAGCTTGACGTGGCCTGCCATCAGATCATCACGGAGCAGTTTCGCGTTGAGCAGCTGGGCATCAGCCCGAGCGTTGTCTCGACCAAGGAGGAGCAGCGGGCCATCAAGACCATCAGCTTCAACCTGACCTTCACGAACACGGCGATCCGACCCTCGAAGCGCGGCCTCGAAGGCTATATGCACGCCGTGCCGCTCGACCCCTGGTGGTGCCTCTCGGAGAAGAAGACCTACAGCGTCGATCTCTTCGTGACGTGCCGCTTTGAGGCCACCCTCGTGATGCGCGATGGCACCGAGCAGACCAAGGTCGTGGACGTGCCCGAGCAGTTCGTGTGCGCGATTCCGATCGAGGTCGGGGGCGTCAATTGCTCGACCCACGGCCGGACGCGCCAGCAGATCTATCAGCAGCATTCCGACCCCGACGTTCTACGCGGCATGTTCATCATCGGAGGCAGCCCATTCTGCATCCACACGCGCGGCTACACGAAGTTCAACATGATGCAAGTGAGCCGCAACGCGTACCGTAACGAGGTCTCTCGGGCCTCGATGATTTGCCGCGAAGGCATCTACAAGAACTCCTTCCAGATCATGCTTCGGCACCTCCGAAGCGGCCTCTTGACGATCGAGATTGCGTCCTACCCGTACGACGGCCATCAGATACCGGTGCACTTGTTCTTCTACATGCTTGGTGTGTCGAACGACCAAAAGATCGAAGAGATGGTCGTGATGAGCCGCGAGGACAATGCCACGACTCGCATGTTGCGTCAGACCCTCACGACGAGCTATTTGATGCTGATGAGCGATGCGCGTTTCGCGGCCGTGCGCACGACGCGCCTGCCTCAGGACATCATGGAGTGGTACTACGCTTTCTCGATGGAGGACCGCAACATCGGCGAGCACCGCATCGAGACCCTCGACAAGACCAAGAAGGTCAACAAGGTCAGCAACATGCTTGACACGATGTTCTTGGTGAACCAGTCGGCGGCTGGCTGCGGCAGCGCTTATGGGGGTCCCAGAGGTGCGACCGGGGGCGTCTCAGATGCCTTCGAGCTGCGCGACAAGAAGGCCCGCATCCTTGCGTCCATGATCCATGACACGATCATGACGTCCGAGCAGAAGATCGCTGGCACTGATCGCGACCACCTCGCGAACCTCAACATGCAGACGCCCGCGGTGCTCCTCATGAGGACCCTTAAGACCGAGTTCCATGAGGAGGTCGTCAAGAAGCTTCGCGATGACTTCAGGGCGTCCTTCACGACGCAGGAATTCGCGTCCGTGAACATCTCCAACATCGTCAGGAACCGGCTCAGCAAGCTCAAGCTGTCCGAGAAATTCGAGAAGGAAATCAAGGCCATCCAAGACAAGAACGCGCCGCCTGACAATGAGCGCGTTATTCACTCTGAGGCCATGAACCCGGTCAAGTCGCAGATTCATGCGCTGGCTGCGAAGCGCACTATCACGGTCCGTGGCATTCAGTCGAAGGTGGCCGAGCGAAGCCGCGAGATCAGGCAGGTGCACGCCTCTTATGCCGAATTCATCTGCTACATCACGAGCCCCGACACGGGCGAAAACGTCGGCATGCCCAAGCAGCTCGCCATCATGACGGCTATCACGTCCTACCTCAACCCTCTGGAGCTGCAGGGGCAGGTGTACGCGTACCCTGGTCTTGTCCGTTGGATGACCATCGATGACGCGGACATGAAGCGCTACACGCACGTTTACATCAACGGCGACTGGTGTGGCGGACTCGTGGAGCCCTACGGGTTCTTGAAGCACTTCCGCGACCTGCGCCGCCGCAACGGCATCGACCGCAGCATCTCGATTCGCTACCTCACCATGAGCAATCGCATCGAGTTCGGTACCGACGACGGGCGCCTCATCCGGCCCTTCTTCATCGTCTACAACAACTCCGACGAGCTCGACGCCTTCGATGGCGCCATTGCGGCTGAGGTATTGAAGCTGGATGCCTCGCATCCCAGTGCGGATCTTGATGCCCTGCGCAAGCGCCGCGACGATGGACGCCCTCAGTTCAAACAGTGGGTGCGCTATGATGCTACCTGGCACGCTAAACTCATCGCGGGAGAAGTGACTTTTGAGGACCTCGTGACAAATGGCATCATGGAGTACATCACGGCCGATGAGATGCAAAACTGCTACCTCGCGTCCTCGCACGCAGACCTTTGGCGGCTGCGCCACGAGGAGCGAAAGCCCTTCACGCACATGACGATTCCACTCAGCGCCTTCGGTGTGCCGGCCCTCACAGGGACTTTGCCGCATCTCTCCCAGCCGCTCCGACACACGTTTCAGACACAGATGTGCAAGCAGACGACGGGCTTCAGCACCATACTCGAGCCGTACCTCGACACGAAGCAGATGCATTGTCAGATGATGGCCCACATGCCCGTGAACCCGACATTCGCGAACAACTTCACGGATCCCGGAGGCGCCCCAGTGGTCATTGCCTTCATGTGCGCGCGCTGGAATCAGGACGACTCGATCGTCATGAAGGAAGAGTTCATTGAACGCGGAGGCTTTTTATGCACAACAATCAGCAAAATTATTTGCGAGTGTAGGACCGCGAACGAGTTCATCGGCCTCCCTGAGTCCCTTGGCGCGCAGATCAAGACCGCGAACTACTCGAAGCTGAAGGCGGGCAAGTACGTCGAGGCCGGAACGCGCATCGAGGACGGCGACGTCATCGTGGCCAAGCACCTCAAGCTCGACGCCCCCGATGGCTCAAAAACGTTCATCGACAAGAGCGAGGTTTACCACCACCACGAGCCTGCGTACGTGACGGGCGTTTTCGTCCACATGATCAATGGCATCGTGCGCGTGACGGTCCAGTACCGCATTGAGCGCATCCCAAACACCGGGTCAAAGTTCGCGAGTCGCAGCGGGAACAAGGGCGTCATTTCGCGCCGCGAGCCTGAGTCGCACCTGCCCGCGGGCCTCGTGACCGGCCGCGTCGCGGACATCTACATCAACCCGCACAGCTTCCCGAGCCGCATGCTGCCCGGCGAGACCATCTCGGACTGGCTGGGAAAGCTCGCCACCAGCACCTACCGCGTGATCCAAGTGACGCCCTTTATGGACCTCGATTTCGGCGTGATCCTTGAGGCCATGAAGGCCGCGGGGCAGCAGGTCCATGGCCTCGAGCCTATGCGCGACGGCCGCACGGGCTTCATCACACAGCCGCTGTTCATTACAACCACGACGCGACAGTGCCTGCAGAAGTTCGCCGAGGCCGAGGCCAGCGCCCGCAGCACCGGGAAGCTGTCGCCGATCACGCGTCAGTCGCTCATGGGGGCCCAGAACAGCGGCGGACAGCGCTCTGGCGAGATGGAAATGTGGGTCACAGGCGGCCATGGCACCGCCGCGGTCTTGGACGAGTTTCAGAAGTTCGGAAGCACGTATTTTAATGTGCCAGTGTGCCGGCGCTGCAACCAGCGCGCCATCCACAACTCCACGCCGCACCCGAAGACCGGAAAGGCGCGCAATCTGTACCTGTGCCGAGGCTGCAAGGAGAACGCCAACATCGTCTTGGTGCGCACGAAGTTCATGACCAACTCGTTCGTCGCGTACCTCGAGAGCATGGGCATCCGGGTCGACCTCAAGACCGAGCCGTTCGTGCCGCAGACGTTCTCTTAGCCTTCGCAAAAAAGACAACAATAATCGCTTATTTTTTCTTGTCATCCTCGGCGCTCTGCGCGCCCCTTACTCTGAAGCTTAAGGCCATCTTAGCGCCAAGGGCGGCGCTCTTAACGTGCTGCGTACTCCAACCACTTGCACCGCAGATGAAGGGCGTCTTAGCGCCAAGGGCGACACGATATTCGGCGGCCTCGGCAAGCGTCACAGGGGTGGTGCTATTGAGGACGATGGCGCGCTCAAAGATCGGGCAGTCGTGCCAGGACCTCCCCCAGGAATTGGGCAAAAACGTGCTTACGACGAAATAAGGGCGCGTGCGACGGCCTTCGAAGGCGCGCTTGTGAATGAACGACGGGGCCTTCTCGACGACCACAATCCAAGCCGGTGGGATCATCGTGAGCGAAAACGGGGGCGCCTCATCGTAGTTGGCGAGCATTGCGAGGCAGTCTAGAGCGTACTCGCCAGACTCCTGGTGCGCCCTATTGGCCGCGATCGAGCAACGCAAGATGCCATCGCGGTAGCTGTAGGGTCCGCTGGTGACAACATTGTACATGGCAAAGATGAGCTGTTGAAGGTAGTTCTCCCAGGCGCCAGTCAGCTGTAGGCGGGGCTGTTCAACGCGCGGCAGCGCGGGTGTCTTGTGGTCCAACTGATGCTGAATGGACGTGGCCTCCTCGGGCACGTAGCGCGATTCGGGTGGAACTTCAACCTTGCTAATTTCAAGCTCCTGAAGCACGTCGACGGTTGTGAGGTCCCTCTCTTCCTTGAAGGCGGCACGTGTTTTGGTGACGGGGACGGCAACGAGCCTTGGGTCGTCCTTGAGATCGCACAGGGACGAATCCGGTGCCCCACTTGAAAGTTCCTCGTGAGTGGCACTTTTGATATCCACATGCTCGATTGGAGCAGGCGTAAATGGCGTGTAGAGGGCCGCGTGGAAGGCGACCGAGAGCGCGTCATCACAAACGGAGTTGTCGCGGACATAGACTGTGCGCTCGTGAAGGGGCACTCCACGCCAGCCTTCGAGCTGCTTGGGCTCGAAGCATTGGCCTTCGTCGTGCTTGCCGATGATGACGTAACGGTACGGCGCGTGACGTCTGGCTTCAAAGAGGAGCTTTTGCTTATGCGCCGGCACGATGGTGTCGATGCGAATGCTCTGGTTGTTGGGCAAGAGGTTGGACGAGAAGTAGCGCGGGGGGAGTTCTTCTTCGTCGTGCGATGCTGACCTGGGAACAAAGTCCTGAGGGTTGAGGTAGGCGTTGAGCCGATGATGGGCCGGCCTAGTGGCATTCCAGAAGTAGTTTGCGACGCTGCCGATGATCGAGGTGAGAGACTCATCGCGCACGAAACCGTCGCTGGTCAACACAAATCGTGTGCTTGTAGACCCCAAGGCGCGCTGCCAGAAGCGCACCCATCCGGGGCTGTCAAAGACGAAGTCGGCGACGACGATGTCCGGCCGCGGCCTGTCCTGATAGGCTTCTTGGGCCTCGAACGTCCACTTGATGGCGCTATCGGGCTGCAGGTCAAAGGGGGCACTCGCGATGGCACTGGCGCTCTCCTTTGACTGGGAGCAGAATGAGACGTGTGGGTATTGACCACAGATTGAACAAGACTCCATAGCTACTGAATAAAATGGCAAGTCTAAAGTACTTCAATCGGATTATTTTTGATTGTGATTTTACGAGTAGGCAAAGATGGCTTGGAACGATACCCCACGAGGCCGTCTTTTGACGGGCTTGCTTAAGAATGAGCCGTGGTGGGACGCGGACAATATCGTTCTTAGTCTAGCCCATGGTCTTGGCCCCACTAATGCCGGTCCCATATTTGTTGATGAACGTTTGACCTGCCTCTACGACTGTGCGCGTGGTTATGCTTTTAATGGGCATCATGTTGTGCGGGCATATCGCAAAACAAACCTGGGCTTCCTACAAGCCTTGTACGCGACCTCCACTGATGCCAATCGCAGGGCGATTCTGACGTGTTTGGCCCTTGAGGGATATTATCGCGAGGCGTGTGAGTTGCATAAGAGCTTGCCATTTGACTGCATTCTGCTCTTGCGCGCAAATGTCACGCTTGAGAATTGGAAGTTAGCCCTCGCAACATTTCCAACGGCGATAGTTGAGGTGGGACACTTGTCACATGACCTGAGAATCGAAGTTCTTTCATATATGGACGGGCATTACCTTGGGGGGGACCAGCTCATACCAGGAGTTGCGTTATGTGACCGGCTCACGCGTCGCTATATGGCACTATTTGTGGGCCTGTGTGATGGTTACTTGGCCTATCGCAATGGGTTCTTTACGGGTCTTAGGAATCGCATCTTAGGGCCATCAGCTTATCGCCGCGCTCTTGACATCGCACAGAGACTGCCAATGGAGCTGCAATGGCGCCTCGCGATGATTATGAGTTTGCAAAGGAAGCCAATGCCACTGGGGCGGGTGCCAAATCGCCTATTGGCAGGTGACCAGCATTGGATGCTACAAGCATGAATTATTTTTTGCTATCAGGTTGTGAAAAAATAATCACGTCGAGCTTAGGATGCTTCCTTGTCGATCCCGAGCGGCACAAAGTCGCCGCCCTCGTGCTTCATGGCAGGTACGTCGGGGTGCGCACCTACACAGCTGTACGAGAGGCACCAACGCGGCTTAAGGAAGGGGGCGGGGTCCTTGTTGCTCTTCTTGTAGTGCTCCTCGAGGAGCGGAATTGAGCGCGTGTGGTTGGGGCTTTGAGGGTTGTAAAGTGTGCCGTCGGGGCGCTTCTCAAGGTGGAAGATGCGGTCGAGGAGGTCGTTTGATGCCTCACTGGTCCCATCGTGCAGCAGCCCGCAATGCTTGTGAATCAGCGCCGGGTAGAGCGACTCGTATTCGGCCACGAGGGCGTAACGGGCGTCATTGAAGAGCGCGATTTTGGCCCGCATGAGGCCGGCGAGGTCCGCGTAGATGCCACTTGCGAGCTCCCGGAGCTGCTTGATGTGCACTCGATTTGCCTCGGCGAACGGTTTATCGGCCTCCATGTCCCCGAAGATGGTCATGACGCGGCCCATGAAGAGCAGGAAATCGCCACCCTCGAGGGTGCGGAAAACGGCCTCAAGTTGGTCTTCGGCGGCACCCATGAACTCGAGCTCGGGAACGATGTGTGTCGTCTGCGATGACACGTCCATCAACGACAGCTCCTTCACGAGCAATTCGTACATCGCGTACAGCTGCTTGTTGCGCATCTCAAGCATCTCGGCACGATAGGGCTGAATGCCCTTGAAGGCGGCGGGGTTGAGGATGCAGGCACGACTGAAGTCAATGATGCGCGCCCCGGTACCGATGATTGGCACGCCGACCGTGAAGGTTCCTGAGTCCGTTTCCGCCGCCAACTGAGGCTCCAAGTCGGGCTTGCCGATAAGGACTTGGGCCGACAGCATGAGGCGAGGCGAGTACAGCTTGGGTTCGATGCCCTCCGAACCGCCTGTGCGACTTTCGAGGCTCCCCCGGAGCTCTTTCGAGGGCATTGGGAGCTTGAAGCGATGAGCCACAATCGTCTGCTGCCAATACGCAACGGACTCGATGAGGACATTGCCAAGATGCAGATCAGTGTGCAGGATGCGGTTCAAACCGAGGTTGTAAAGCGCGTACATGATGCAGAAGAAGATCGTCTGGTACTCGAGTGGTCCACTGCGCTCAACGAGAGAGAAGCGACGTAGCCAAAGCGACCACCCGGTAACATGCTCCATATACACGCCAAGGCACTCGCCAGAGAGCACCGAAATGGCTTCGAGGTGCGTCTTCATGGTGTCCAAGACCTCAAGTGTGACCTCATCCTGCTCAAGGGCGAGGCGCTCTCGGAGGCGCTTAATCTTGTCGAGGGCCTCGAGGTTGGCGGCAAACTTGTCGATGACACCCTGGTTTTGAAAGAGGTGTACGTTGGTGTTTGGGATGCGCACATTGCCATAATACTGCGGGAAGAAAGGGCAGATGAAGCGGCGTCGCATCTGGTTCATGAGCTGCAAGCAATAGACCTCATTCCATGGCGTGATGATGGGAAGCGTCGTCTGGTTGTGGATGTTGCGAAGTGGGAAGATCTTAATGCCACAGCGGACCATTTTGGTGTCGTCATTGAGGTGCGCGAACTCCGTGAGGCGAACAAGGGTCTGAGCCTTCCAGTCAGATGCATTCGGTTTGTGCTTACTCTGCCACGTGGTGAATTTGTCAAGAATAGCGGTCTCAGGGCGCAGCTTGGCGCGCGGTCCGAGGAAGGCCTTGATCGAGTGGTAATAGAGGAGAACTGCGGCCAGAGCCCATTCACGATAATCGAGAGTGGGTCCTTGAAACTGTTGATCTTGCGGATAGGTAAACCCATCAATTGTGATCTGCTCGCGTTGAAGATCTTCACGAATGCTTAAACTCTGAGCCGGGATATCATAAGTTTGCTCGTTTTCACTGAGCAAAAGTTTAAGACTTGGAAGGTACTCGCCATCGGCTGACTCAAAAGACCCAAGGCTGGATGCAATGAACACCTCAGGATGAGTGTTAATAATCAATGCATAATTGTAAGACTGCAATCCATGCTGCAAAACTAGCATTTCATACTTGGTAGGATAAGACGTCGAAATCTTAACAGCCACAGCATAACTGCAGGCTGATTGGCGCTGCAGTTCATCACGATTGGCCTGAAGGATCGGCAGGGGGTGCCCTCCACCCGGCTTTGAGGGATCCATGATCAATAAGAGGTTTGTGGACGTTTGTCAATTTGGACTAAAATAGACCACAGAACTACTGGTTAAAACGAACGAAAAAACGCAAATTACCGTAAGTCTGAGATAGGCTATAAGATTATTTGAAGTCGAGGATACAGACAAATATCTCCCGGGTCTGGGCAAAGCCTCACGGTCTTAGCCCTCTAGCCTCCCAGCCCCGCAGAGTTCCCTATCCCTAGTCCAGGTTACGGCGATGGAAATGACTCTGGATCTGCTGGTGGTGGTTCTTATGGTGATTGACGCCTCGCTCGGTTGTTATTAAACTTCCCTGCAGCGCGTCTAGCCTTAAGAGTAATGAGCTCATACCTCCCTTCCCAACACATGTGAAACACAGTTATGACCGCGTCTCAACTTATAAAAAATTAAAGGACGAGACCTATCGTAGATTCTTAAAATGGCGAGACATGGTAACGCACGGTATGTTGATCATCATGAGTTCGCCCCTGAGCAGCTCTTGTATAATCATCTCACCAAGACGTTCATCATCCGCACTATGATACGCACGATAGGCGTGATTCGGCATTGCGCCAATGGATCCTCTTGAACTTTTTTGGTTGTGGATTAAGGCATCGAAAAAAGGAAAGACCGTTATGTCTAAGGCACACATTCGCAGTGTTCGCGACAGTCGACCCACACAGTGTAAAGTGTTTCAGGGCGGACTATGACCGAGACTATACAACACAGTAGTCCGACGACGACCATGCCGAGAAAGAGCATTCCAGCCACGAAACATGTGCTGCTGGGGACCTCACAACCATATGACGATGAAACCGTGGTCAGGAGAGCAAAAACTAGCGAGGTAACCAATAGGCTAAAACCGACCCCCACAAGAACCTTCGAAATGGAGATCGGCATCTTGATATCCTATGCTCTGAGTAAATTCAATAATTTGAGATGCCATTGACTGCGGAGGTTCCTTATATTTTTTGCAGTTGCAGCCATGAGCTACCCCATGTTCCGACCCAGCGTCCTGGGTGCCAATCGCTATGGCCCCGAGAACCGGCAGCTCGACCTCAAGCCCGACACGTACCGCGTGGGCAACCTCAGCAAGGTCATGGTCGGGTCCTTCCGCGACGACCACCTCGACAACTATGGCCAGACGACCTTCGACTACGACCCTCAGGTGACCACCGAGATCTTCAAAGACATTGCCAATGACGGCGCCCTTCACGACCCGACCTTCACGTGGAGAGACTTCAATGGCTCCGGCACCGTGAACGCCAAAGTGATGGGCATTGATCCGACCTCGGGGGCGCCAATCATGCGCTGGGGAAGCGGCCCCAACCCCAATAAGCGCACCTACGCCAGCCTCTTCAACCGCGGGACGTTCTATAAGGACTATAAGACCGACCAGACCATGGCCGGCTGGGACACGCAGACTATGACGGGTCTCTCGTACGACATCGTCCTGGACACGACCGAGAGCCCCGATGCGCGCCGCGAGAATGCCTACAAGGAGCACCTGAGGGCCAACAACCGCATGCAGACGAGCCGCAAGAAGGGCCTCGAGAGCCAGACCACGAGCGACGACAATCGCACCACGATACTTCAGCGGCCCTATAGTGCCTCAGGGGCGCACCAGCAGCAGATCGAGCAGCACACGAAGTTCGCCCCCGGTGGCGTTGCACATCTGGCTAAGCAGGGCATGTGGCATGACGTCCGACAGCGCTCCGTGGACGCCATGAAGAAGCTCAGGGTGGGCGGCCAGGACATGGAGGTGCCTTATGAGCGCGCCGGCTCTGGCGGCCAGGTCATCGACAACGGCACCAGGCAGGTCGGCACTTTTGCCGAGGAGCAGAGGCGCGCGAAGGTCGACCACATGGAGCGCGACTGGCAGGACGCGAAGCTGGGGGAGGCGGGCCGCGTCCACCACCGGGCCTGGCAGGCTGATTGGCAGTCTAACCAAGAGGTCCAAAGCGACTCGAAGGTCGTGGACAACCTCCTCAACCGCATCAACACCAACATGACGCTTTCACAGCCTGCGCCCGCCTACTTCCAGTACGACTACAAGCGCCTTGAGGAGATCAACTCGACGAGGCCGATGATGACCCAATGGGCCCGTGATTACATCGAGCGCGACGTCGTCAAGAGCGACGTCGATGGCGATCAGGAGCTCATGATTCAGCAGCGTTTCATGCTTCAGAACGACTCTGGGGCGCTCCCATATGGGACCCACATCTCCGACGAGCATGCCATCGACGAGAGGAAGGCAGCCGCGCTGCTGGTGGGGCACGCCCCCGACCCGTATTCCCTCGCGTACGATGCGACTAGCAGCGACAAGTTCAAGCTGTACGAACGTCTCGAGCGCTCCATGCCGGGCATCAATGCGCCGGAGTTCGTGACGCAGTCGGGGCAGGCTCTCAATGACATGATGGCCACCGAGGCGCGCAAGACTGCAGCCCGTGGAGCTGCCCCTAGCGCCCTTGAAGCCGGCTCTCAGCGGACCATCGGGGACTCGGACGCGAAGATCTACGAGAGCCGCATGGTCGTTAACAGCGCCGCTCAGCTGGCTCGGGCCGCCCCTAAAGCCGCCGGGCGCGCACTCGCGGACAGCGCCTCTGTTGGCTCGGACCGCGCTGCCATGGATACGCGCCTTGAGAGGACGCCTATGGCGCAAAATGCGAAGTCCGCAGACTCCCTTCAGTGGCGCGCCGAGGGTGCTGAGGCCAACAACAATCCTGCCCGGGAGACCCGCGGGCGTGCCATGAGCTACGCGCCCACAATGGCAACGCGCGGGCAGATGGCGGGGGTGACTCACACGGACCTGTCGGGAAACCAGTCGAACCTAGGCGAGGCACCCCGGCGCGGCCGCTGAGGCATCGAGGTGTCGAATTCTTTTTTCGCCCCCATCTCGACAAAAAATAATTGTGCTGTGGCACACTTACCAAGCGCCGATGCCGCTGGCGGGGGTGGTAGGAATGATGGCGACGGGGGTGATGGTCGCCGCGGGTGTAGGAGTCGCGGTGCTGCCGCCAGTGACGCCCCAGTCATTGTCGATGCCGGTGGCGGGGGCGAAGCTCGAAAGCTTGTCGGAGGTCAGAGGCTCAGTCTTGGTGGGCTTGGAGGTGGAGGTGCTCTTCTTCGGGTTGCACTTGTTGTAAATCTCAATGATGTCGTCGCGCCTGTAGAAGTCGGTGAACTTCTTCTTGGCGTCGGTGGAGCCACCGTGGAGGGTGTTGCAAATGTACGACTGCAGCTTGATGAGCTTGCCATCGAAGACATCGAGCTCGTTGCCAGCGAGCTGCCTGTTTTCCTTGAAGGCGGTTTCGAGGGTATTGTACAGAAAGCGCATGTTGACGCCATGCTCGCTGTTGAGGAAGGCTTGACCCTCGGGAAAGGCCTTCATATACGCGCCGTAGCGGTCGCAATAGTCCTTGTAGACGGGCCATTCCGTGCCGGTGAGGGCGGGGTTGGGGAGGAGCATCTTCATGAGGATGGTCTTCGGTTGGGGGACGGACGCACCTTTGGCGGCGCCGGAAGTGCTGGTCTCGCCGTGGGCCTCATGGGCGCTCTTCTCGCTGAGGCTCTGAAGGATGCTGAGCTTCTCGAGGACTTCGGCGCCTTGCTTGCGCCGCTCCTCACTAGCCAAAACGAGCTGCGCGAGGGTGGCCTGAATCTGCTGAAGTTGGGCGTCCATGGTAGCGAGGGTTAATGAGTCGTCGGGGATTGAGCATGATGGTCAAGGACGCCCGACTTCAATTATTGTTGAGGCCACTGAACCAATTAGACCTGCGCCCAGAGGCCCGAAATAGCAAGTCTAATAGGGTTGGGGTGAGCGTTGCCGATCTGTGTTAAGCGCGAAAAAAGGAGACGGTGCCGATTCAGACGCGCAATCCATCGGCATAAAGACGCAGCCAGTCGCGATGCGCGGCCTCCGCTGTCGGGGCCAAGGTACGAGCATCACTACCACCTCGGGCCGCGCTTCGCGAGAAGAAATCAAGGTGCTGAATCTGGTCCATGTAGAGCGGCTTTAAGACGCTTAGGGCGGCCGGCTGAGTGGGGGGTGGCCCGGTGACCCAGCTGTACTTCCACATGTTGGCCGCAAACTCAGGCTCGCGTTCAGCCCGGTCCAGAAGCCTCAGAAGCCACTCACGCTCATTGGCGTCTAGGCCCTTGAAGCCGACCCCGATGAGGTAGGTCTCGGAGTTTAAGGGCCGGCTAGATAGGGGTTTAACGAGATGAACGTGGGCGAATTTGGCGCTTGCATAGGCCAAGAGGTCGCAGTTGAAGGGCGTCAAGAACGAGAAGAACTTGAGGGCCATGACCTGTGGGACGTCGGCCTCAGGGGTAATTGCAAGACAGCAAAGTGCCAAGACAAAGGCCCCAAAGTCCGCCCTGACATTGACCTGCTCGAGATGGTCGAAGTTGTCGGCGTCCATGGCGAGGTCGGAGGTCACGAAATTGATCCTGGCGCCGGCCTCGCGGAGCCGCAGCTCATGATATTCGATGGTGCGTCGGAGCCGCACGTCGCCAATCTGCTCGCGACCGTCCATGAGCCACTGTGCCCGATGGTCGCGCCAAAGGCCGTAGTTGTCGCCAAGAAACGTGTTGTTCTGATTTGCAATGTAGTAGGAGGACGCGAACCAATCGTCGGTGATGGCACGCCCAAGCAGCCCCGGAAGAGCCTTCACGAAATGGCGCGTCGCCAGCACAAATGACCCCGGGAATTCAGCAATGTGGAGGCTTGTAAAGTGCTGAATTGAGGGTGCGGATTTTAGGGCAGGTAGGACAAACAGATGAAGCAGCTCCCAGCACTTGAGCCACGCGTTGGACCCATGCTTGATGCCGTACTCCTTGGCCAGCTGCTCCTTGAAGGCGCCTCCGTAGAAGTCCATAGAACGTCGGATGCGCTCTGCGAGGCCGTGATTGCGGTCGTAGACCTCGCCCATGGAGTTTTTGGCCTTGTTCAGGGTGCGTTCCTGGGCCACTAAAGTAGCCTCCTGAGGGACCTCGTGAGGCTCGATGCGCGTTGCTGTGACGGGGACCACAGTCCGGACCCAGGCCTTCTTATGCACGGGCAGCATGGATTTGCAGAGCTCTTTTAGTGCAATATCACGGGCGATGAGGAAGGACTTGGGAAACTATCAAATTTATGATATCGCGATGCCCAAAATTGAAAGTCTGAAGGTCCAGGTCAGTCTCGGATTCGTCATCTTGCATCTCTAGAAATGTCGTTGTCGATCGCGCGTGTTTGGCCAGACGTGCTTCGCTCAACCAAGCTGGACCGCGAGCTCGCAGTCGGACCCGTACTTCGCGAAGAAGGCGGCGGCTACTACTATTTTCGCGACCAGGCCGAGCTCGAGGAGGTCTATGAGGACATGATTGAGCGTGCGGGTGACAGCCTCCAAGCGCTGCACTACCACGAACACGTGCACCCCGACAAGCCCTTCCGGGTCGTCTTTGACCTTGATGTGCCGGCCATCATGCAAGTCGAGATGTGCGACGGCAAGGTCGACCCCATGGACGTTGACCCGGCCTCCGTTGACGCCCTCATTAAGCTCATCATCGCATGCGTCTGTCGCGTCTATGATCGCGATTATCACCCGCCCCGCAACCTCGATGAGAGCGAGTTCATCATCTACAGCTCGCTGGGGCAGCGCCAGAAGCCCAGCAAGTACAGCTATCACGTCGTGACCCCCGTCTATGGGGCCAATATCGGCGCCGTCCAGCAGTTCACCAACGCCACTATGTTGGCGGTTGAGACAGCCGGCCACGAGCTCGAGGACTACATCGACCGCCAAATTCCGCGCCGCTGGGGTAGCCTCCGCATGCCTCTTAGCACCAAGCTGGGCTCGAAGCGCACGAAGATCCTGGACCCGGCTTGGATGCAGACTGGGAATCGCTCCCTCGACGTCCATTGGTCCGAAGGCCTGATTGGCTGGTACAGCTCCGAGACGCCCTTTCACTTCATTGAGGAGCTCGAACACGTGCCTATGCGGTCCATTGTAACGAATCCCAACCTGCGCGCCAAGACGGCCTTGCTCGTCGAGATTGCCACGGCCTGGTGGGCGACCACGCACGTTAGTGCTCCTCCATTCGGGGCCGTCTGGGAAGCCCGCGAGGCGTCTGGGAACTGCCTGTTTTTCAAGCGACTCCAGGCCTCAGTGTGCGCCTTCTGCAGCTCCATTGTCGGCCGCCGCGTCGTCCACGAGCACGATAACACGCTTATGTTGACTCTGGGGACGAGCGTTGGAGCGCCCGTGTATGCGTCTTGCCGCCGCGCCCCTGCGACCTCGCGCGCCGAGATTGGTCGTGCTCCCGGTGAGATGGTCCGCGAGAGCATCTTAGCGCGCATTAAAGGGCACGTGGAGGCCCTCGATACCACCCGCGTCGGCCCTCATCGGATGGAGCTCTATAATGAGATCAAGGCCCATCGGTTCACGCCCTCACAGCTGAAGGTCCATCGTGCGCCTGCTCTAGACCCCTTCCCGGTCGTGAAAACTCTTTACGTGAGGGCGCCTATGAAGATGGGTAAGACGGGCGCGCTGATCGCGTGGATCAAAGGCCGCATTGCCGCCAACAAGGAGAAACCACACGCAGATGCCACCGTGCGCGTGGTCTACGTGACCTTCAGGCAGACCTTCTCGAGCTCCATCGTGGCGCGCCTTGTGGCCGCCGGCCTGCCGTTCGAGTCCTATTCGAGCATCCGCACCAACCAAATTGACCTTGAGCTGCACCCGCTCATTGTCGTGCAGGTCGAGTCTCTATGTCGCGTTAATGTTTCTACTAGAAACCTTGATGGCGCAGGCGCCATAACCGCCCTCGTCCTCGATGAAAGCGAGTCGGTCTTTGGCCAGTTCACGAGCCCCTTCGTGCAAAGCGCGAGCCTCGTCTGGGCCACCTTTGCGCGCCTCTCAGATGCGTCCCAACACGTCATCTGCATGGACGCGAACCTTGGCTCCCGCACCGTTAGGCTGGTCGAGGGCCTGCGCTCGAGGGCCGGTCCAAGCGAAATCGGTGGTCTCCCACTGCGGTTTTACTACGAAAACTATGAACCTAACGCGGCCGGAGAAACCATGGCCATCGTACCAACGGCCCGCGCCCTCTTTGGCGAGGTGTATCGCGCCTTGGTCGAGGGCAAGAAGATCTTCATCTGCTCGAGTTCTCTGGACGACGCCAAGTGCCTGGCAATGGCGCTGTCCGTGCACTTCAAGGTCACAGATATCACCGGACCGAAGAGTCGCATTTTCGATGGCTCTTTCGATGCAGACTTAGGTGATCCAGATGCCCTCGCCGACGAGCCCGCAAAAGCCAGTGAGCTTGACTCGGCCCGCGCCCTGACCCTCGCGATGTACACGTCCGAGACGTCCCCGACGGTCAAAACCACGCACTTCTCGAACGTCGCCCACTGGTGGTCCAAGCTTGACGTGCTCATCTACACCCCGACCGTCACGGCCGGCATTTCGTTCGAGGAGAAGCACTTCGACGTCGCGTTCGGCATCTTCAGCAACACATCCTGTGACGTCGAAACCTGCCGCCAGATGATGGGCCGAATCAGGGACGTGAAAGACAGGCGGGCCGTTGTCTGCTTGCAGATCACAGAGCTCTATCATCCGACCAATCGCGTCCTGGTGGAGCGACTTCTGCTGGGCTCAGCCGCCTTGCGCGAGGTCTCAGATGCCCTTGGGGCGAGCGGTCCGGCACCCGTTGAGGCCAGTTACGACGGTGCGTCCATCACGACCAAACGTGCCTATCACTTCGACATCGCGGTCGCGAACATCATCCACGCCAACGCGTCCCGCAACAGCTTCGCGGCGCGCTTCCTCGACCAGGTCGCTGAGACGGGCGTCAGTATCAGATTCGTGGAGGAGAGCCTGGAGAGCGGCCCGGACTTCAACAAGTCTGCCCTCCGCGAGGCCTATGTAACGACCGACGCGGCGCGTATCGTGGCCGCCGAGCCCCTCTCGACTGAGGAGTATTACGCCATTATGGAGGCCAAAGGGGGCGCCAGTGGCACCGCGGAGCCTCGCCCTATCACCGCTGACGACATGATCCGCGCCCGCAAGACCGGCCTCATGATCCTTTACGCGATTGGCGTCCATGAAATGACTACCGACTGGGTGGCCAAATACGCGCGCGCCGAGACCATGCGCCGCTTCAGGAACGTCCTTGAGTTTGGACCCGCCATCACGTGGGGGCTCGTGACGGCCACGAAGACCCTTATTGCGGTCGAGGCAGAATTGGCTGCCGCCCAGCCGACCCGCAGCAGCGCTGACAGGCGCCTTAAGCGCTGGTTCGTGTGCCGGGTCCTGACGCGCCTCGGAATTGAGCACTTTGGTGAAAGGCCTCGTGGCACTCGTGGCTGCGATGAGCTCATTCGGCTCCTGACGACCGACCTCCATGGGCGCCTCGCGCAGAGCCGCCATTGCCCTGTACACATGCTCCCTCAGAGCGCCCGCATGAGCGTCTGGTCTATCATGGGCTTCGAATTCGGCCTTGGAAGTGGCGCCCGCACGCGCTCGATCCTGACCACGGCCATGGCCGAGTACTTCGGCATCACGCTAAACCTGGCGGGGCCGCAGGTGACCTACCCGGTGCCCATTGTCACTCAGGCGCTGACGACCATGCGCGTTAAGATGCTTGACCGTGCCACCTTCGACGAGTAGGAGGCTAATTATTTTTTGCAGAGATGGGTGTGAAAAAATAATCCAGCATCGTCTTATTGTGGCCCTTAAGCGCTTGCGGCTTGGGCCTTCTTCAGCTGCACATAGATGTAGGACGTCTCATGGACCCCCGCGAGATCGTACAAAACCCGCACTTCTTGCAACGACCTCGGCGCGAACTTGCGGATGTCAGTGCCGTCGTAGGAGCCAATAATGTGCTGGCAATTGTGGCTCTGGAGAGCACGCATAAGACCACGACCGCGGGGATAGCGCTCTGTGGGGACCTCGCGGTAGAGGTGGTTCATGAAGCTCATCACCAGCTCAGCGGTGCTACAGGAGCTTGATTGTGGCGCGGGTTGGTCTCCCTCAGAGCCCGTCAAGGTCGGGGTAGATGCACCCCTGGAGATAGTCACAAAATCGTCAGAGACGACACTGTGAAGGTCGTCAAGAAGGGCGTCAATGGCGGGATCCATGGTAGTAGACTTGTGGACGTTTGCTAACGAGAAAATACAAATTACAGCAAGTCTAATTATGCACAAAAAACAATGTACCTAATTAGACGCCCCCTTCGTTACTCCGCCAGAAGATGCAAATAAATCTTGCTGTCATCGTGCAACATGAGGCTCCCATCGTCGAAGGTGCAGTCGTATTCGCGGCTGTCCAGGAGGGCGCCAGGCGTGCCACCATCGGCGTCGGCGCTGCTCTCAAAGTCGATGACCGCGAGTCCGTCGCTGGGTTGGTGGGTCAGGCTGTAACGCTGCGTGATGATGCGAGGGGCGGATGCTGCCCCGGGCGCCAAGATCATGAGGGCAAGCGCATAGCTCGTTGGTCGCCCAAAGGCGTTTTTATCGAGCGGCGATAGGACCGCACTGAGACCCTTGAGACCCGACCTTGCCACGAAGTCGTCGGGGGCGGACCAGCGGGTTGTCCCGCCGCCCCTGCTGGTCGCAAACACGATCACGATGGCGATGAGGATCGCCACGATCAACACCACGGCAATAATATCTTCGCGCATCTGGGTTATTTTTGAGGCGTTCAAAAACTCCAAGCTATCATCACAATTCTTCGCGTGTTCAACGGTTTAACGATGGGCGCGGGGTGACCATCCGCCGCGCGCGACGAGGATTCCGCGCGGTGTGTTTTAAATCACGGTCCGACCGAGGCCTTCTTGTAGGGCCCTTGGTCTCCGTCACGCCTACCGTCTTCGTAGCCCTGAGCCTCACCCCCTTCAGCCTGCGATAGAATGGTTTTGCTTTTTTTGAAGTCGGCGCTTTGAAGGCTATATCGATGGAAATCCTCAACAGCCTCCTCCCCAGCATGTCTACCAACGCTAAATCCAGCCCCGTTAAGCTGACCGGAATGCCCCTCGAGATGCTCGATTATTTCGCGACTGGTCGCACTTGCTTCGACGGTGTCGATGCGGAGTACGGCGTCTATTACAACGCTCATTACATCAGCGCCACCAAGCGCCTCGTCGTGACGGCCACCGACGCTTCGGTCCTCGAGATCGAGCTGATCGAGCTGCCGGGGGCGTTGACCGTCGACTTTGATACTCGTATCCACCTGTACATGAGCTCGGGAATCAAGCTGAGATTCCAGCTGCCTCCGATGAAAATCGTCGATGTTAAGGGCATCAAGGTGCCGCGCACCTTTGTGTGCGACCTTGGGTGGACCAAGGTCATGGGCCTTTCTGAGTGGCGCGTCGTGCGCTATTACCACCCTCAGTTGGCTCAGGCGCACATCACGAACACGAAGCACGCGCTTCTCGTGAAGCTTCAAGAGATGCTTCGTACTAACATCAATGCGGGTTGTGATGGACCCCTCACGACCATCGTGCCGGTGCCTCAGCAGTGTCGCATCATTGCGTCCAACGAGACCACGTACCAGTACTGGGTCCATCGTATCATCTCTGACTATGAGGCGACCATTGGGCTCGCCGCCATCGACGTCGAGAAGCGCCCGGCATGGTTCGAGCAGATTACCGCTGGCCATTGCCGCGCGTACTTCGACCTCGACCACATCAAGCCTAGCTCCCTCGAAGGGCCCAACAGCGCCTTCGCGAGCTTCGTGAAGCGCGTCAAGAACGCCTTCTTCACCGAGTATGCGGAGGATGTTGAAGTGAAGTGCCTCCTCAGCAACGCCACCAAGCCCAACAAGCTCGGTGAACCCGAGTACACGGCTCACATCATCGTGCACAGTGCCCGCTTGTTCCGCCTTTCGGCCTCGATTCGCGCCTTCGCGGTGCGCAACGGCCTCATGGAGGACACGCTTGGCGGCACTAAGACACGTCGCGACTCTGATGGCGAAGCCAGTGACCGTGACAACGTCGAAGCTGCACCCTTCGTGGTCGACCCCTCGGTCTATCAGATCATGCAGAAATTCCGTCTGCCAGAAGGGCCTAAGGAGCCCGGCTCCACACGCGTCTTCAGGCTCGTCGACCCTGCGGCCCCATTAGGCGCCACTCTGATGGCCGACCCTCTTGACCTGCTCGTGCAGGACTTCCGTAGCAGTTGTACGTTCTACGATCCCGAGGTTGTGACCGACATGGGCGTTATCTACGATCGCCGCGAGAACGCCCCGCGCGTCAGTGACGCGGACTTCGAGACCCTCAAGGCGACCCTCATGACCGCCAAGGACCGCATCTTTAAGGTGCAGCCCAAGAGCATTCTGAAGAACCTCGCACAGTGGCTGAAGAAGTTCGAAAACTCACCCCGCATCTTTGGCCTCTTCTCAGAGGTCTTCGACCTCGTTCGTGGGCGTATGACCCACAATGACACCCCTGGTGGCGGCGCTGGCATGGCTCAAGTGGCCCACAGCGTGTCCTTTGACCCCGTCTCCATCTGGAACCGCGCCCGCGGCGGCAACTACGGGATTCACGGTGTCGGAGACATCATTAGGTCCTTCCAGAACATGCTCTTCGACCAAGGCGCCATGACCCGCGAGGGCGCCATTGTGCTCGACCTGAAGTTCAACCCGGCCTGGAATGAGTTCGTGGAGATGCCTCAGAAGTACATGCACACCAACATTGCGAGCTTCGAGTTCAGCGTCGCACGCGTGAGCCCGACTTGGACCATCATGACCTGGACCGTGCTTCCTCACGCCGGCCTCGATGCCATCGTCTTTGGCGCTGGTGAAGGGGCCGTCCGCGTGGGCATGACAGGCGTCGCGCACATCACGATGCTGCCCGATGCTAGCGGCGCTTGGGACATGCGCATGAGCTTCGAGTCCAGCGACGGCATGCTCATCAAGACCAACGAGCGCTCTCTCACCTGGAACGATGTTCGCGAGTTTGCCCACCTGCCGATTGAGGTGAAGCCGGCTGCGGCTCCTGTGGCACAGATCGCCGCTAGCCTCGCAGGCCTCGCGATCCACACCCCTGTTGGCTGCTAAGACTGCAAAAATGTTTTGCAAGACACAGTTATTTTTTGCCGTCCCTGAAACATCGACGGCGTTGTACATCATTGCTGCGAAATCGAGACCATCGATGGATTACCTTCCGGTTGCCGCCCTCGTGATCGCGCTGCTGATCATTGTCTGGCTGCTCGTCTCCATGTGGGGCACTAAGGGCTTCGACCCCGCCATCATGCCGCGCTACCCGAGCGCCACCATGCAAGAGCAAATGAACAGCGGTACAACCCCTACCTACAACATCTACCCACGTGTGCCGTACGGGACCACCTTCACCAACATGTAAGAGTCGTGCCCCCATATGATGATTTTTTTGCCGCGTCTTAGGTTGCCGCCCTTGCATATTTCGTGACTCGACACCCAAATTGCTCGTCATGTACGCTATTGAGTTCTCGCTCCTCACGCTCGTGTGCGTCGTGTGCATCTTCATCATCTACCTCGCGCAAGGGGGCACGCTGGTGCATGACTTCTTTAGCGGCATAAGCATGACCCCGTCGATGCACAACATGGCACCGATGGCAGCGATCAACAATCTAATGCACGCCAAAGCCTCGGCCTCCCCGTACATTGCTCCTCGACAGAGTAAGATGCCGGCTATCATGTAACCAGAGGCAATAAATTTTGTTACAATTACAATGATCAGTCTTCGACATTTCATCTGCTTTTTTTCGTTGTAAGAACCGAACCCTAATGGCGGATTTCGAAACATACGGTGGCGACTCCTCAAGCAGTGAGGATGAACAGGGGCCTGGTGGGGCCATCGGCTCATGCGACCCCGTTATGGGTGCCGGCGAAGGGTCCAAGAGACGCGCCCCTCGCGCTTCAACCTCCAAGCAAGGAGGCGCCTTCCCTGCTAATATGAAGAGGGGTGCGAAGAAGCCCGGCAAGTCCGTCATCTTCAGCGGCACCGTGAGCGCCGACGGCGTTAAGCTTCATGTGCTCCCCTACGAGAAGGCCACCAGTGCGCGCCTCGTTGTGACGCTGCCGATCAAGTGCAACAGCTATACGCTGAGCTCCGTCCGTGGCCCTGAGGGTAGCCCTAATTTCGGGGACGCCGATATCGCGGCGGGTGTCGCGGCCGCCTTCGAGCAGATCGTCGAGACGCTTTCGCAGGCCAAGTTTATGACGAAGTACCAGTTCCTCACGGCCGAAGTGCGCTCCGTTGACAGCGCCGTCAACATGGTCTTCGACTTCGCAGCCAAGGAGTCGAAGATCTTTAACTCCATGCGGACCATCCTCAGTAAGCTCTCGATCCCGCGCAACTCATGGAGCCAGCACGTCAAGAAGCTTGTCGATCCCGATGGTAAGGCCCTCAAGCCTACCGCCGACGGCTACAGTGCGGCGTGCTACGCGCTGTCCGAGGCCCGTGGGCGCATCAGCATGTTCGCTTCGGGGAAGATCTTGGTGCGCTCTGCCGATGGCGCATCTGGTGCCAAGGCGAAGGTCGCGGGTAAGCTCGAGAAGGCTGTCGACGCCCTTAGCGCCGAGAAGTGCTCGAAGGCAGCCCAGGCGGCGCATGGCGCGTTCGGTGCGCCCGAGTGTGGCATTCACGTGAAGATCAAGGACGGCCTTGACTACTACGGCTTCGATTTTCACCGCAAGGTCGCACGCCCGTGCGGCCACGGCTACTGCTTGATGCGCGCGTTGAAGGCCGACGCGGACGCCAAGCGCCGGTACGCCGATGGCATTATGCGCTTCAAGGAGCACGTTGGGGCTGTGAGCGCCTTCCTTGCGAGCGCCACGGGGCTCTTTACGGCCGACGACCTTGCCGCCTTTGAAGGGCGCGTCGGGGTCAGTGACATCACGAAGAGCGTCTAAGAAGGCCATGTGATTTATTTTTTGCATTCAAATCAAGAAAAAATAATCGACCGACCATAAGTCTAGTTGAAGAGCCAGGCATGCACGTGGTCGATCTCATCGGGGGTCGCATCGCGCGTGCCATTGAGGTCATTAATGCGGATCGTGGGTAGCTCATAGAAGGGCATCTCACGACGCAGCCTTTGAAGCATTGCAGTTGTGAAGTCGTGCGGCAGACGCAGTTTTTTGTAAAGTTCGTGGTTAGCTGGAGTGACTTCTTTCTCCAACCAAGACCATTCTCCGGAGTGATTCTTCAAGCGCCATGCGCCTCTCCACCAAACGCAAGGATCGCAGACATAACTACTGAGCTTACTAGCAAGCTCATTTAGGCTGCTAGCAGTGGGTGGCATAAGCACATTGAAGTGCTCATATTGGTAACACGCGCGTTGGCGGAGCCTGTCTAGAACACGCATTTGCAGCATGTTTAGCTGAGCGTTGGTCAGCGGCTCATGGACGACAACACCCTCGATGCGCTGTGACAGGAAGACTGTTGGTGTCTTGCGGCGCAATGTCAGGATGCAATAGACACGCTGGCTGAGCTCGGTCAATTTGGCGTCGATGACGTCGTAATGAAAGAGACAGTGCTGCGGCCAAGAGGTTTCAAGGACCCGGCCCGCGCTTAAAACACAGTCGCGGCTGATGACATTGATGGCGGAGAAATCACACAGGGTCTTATCGCTGATGATGCCGCTGAGCAGCTCGGGCGGGATGGTCTGAGTCCAGAGGGTCGACATGATTAGATATAGCACCTGCTCGACTTCAAAAAATAAAAACTTAAGGTGGTTTCTTCTTAGACACGCTGGGATAATCAAGGAAGTACCTTAGGCACTATGAAGCTCGAGGTGCAGGGCCGGGCAGTAGACCAGGCCGATGGCAGTCATCTCGCGCGTGTAGCCGCCATAGCCGCTCTTGAGGACAATGTGAGAGCTTCCACGCGATGTGCTGCCTACCCCAGCGGTCGTCGTTGCGAGGTCGAAGAGACCTGCAAATGTGCTCCAAGTGGTTGTCCCACAGTGCTGGGACGCACCGCAAAATGCCCCTCGAAGCGCATCAATGGCGCGCAAGACGCGGGCAATGTAGTCCCGGAAATCTTCAGCGTGGCGATGCTCGCCAATGCTGCCTGCCATAGTCAGCAGATGCGTCTTGAGCCAGTTCCAATCGTCGAGGGCGGACCCGACTACGATGCCTGCGGGCGCGGTGACGACCTCATGAGCCCACTCGGTGGCGCGCATTGTGGCGCTTGTGGCCTTCTCCACGAGGTCGTTTAGCTGTTCTGAAGTGCCAGAGACACGCATGTCTCGTGTGGCACTGAGTTGCGTCATGGTCTCGCCCCAGAAGAAGCGCGGCTCCCAGTACTCGGCCGGGAATTGCAGAGCGACAGAGAGCGGCTCTTGAGGCAACTGGATGGTGCTTAACCACATGATGGTCGTGAGCCAGACGGTCTCGACCGTGAGGATGATGGCGGCGCGGTGCTCGCCTGCGGCTTTGAAGGGGTTGCCAGAGCACGTTGGAGATGGGTTAACTTCGCCGTGGAGGAAGGTCTTCGGGCGCGAGTACACACTCGGTCGCGATGCAGTGGGCTTAGCATCAATGGAATTATCGCACTTAATATACGGCCATTTAACGCCGGCAACGGTCACAAACTGCATGGCAAAAACGAGTCAAACGCAAAACATAGAAACCCTGGGCCAAGAATTAAATCAAAAAAGATGGGCACATGAGACTTAAGCGGCAATCACAGGCGCGACCGCACGCAGTCGCACGTTGAAGATGCGCGCGATTTCCCTGATAGACTTGGCGCAACCGAGCTTGTAAAAGTACTTCATGAGCGTCTCTTTGCTGATATCGAGGCGCGTCTTAATGAGCTCTCCGATGGCGGCCGCAGTGGGGTTGACGGCGTCTTGGCCGGGCAAGATAGTGGGGTCGCAATGCTCGCGGTCAAGCCAGACGTGGTAGTAGTAGATTGACCCGGCCACCTTTGCGTTGATGATCTGCGTGTCGATGTACCCGTAGAGGTCCTCGATGAAGATGAGGGCCTTCAAGAACAGGTACAAGTTGCGCGAGTTGACGTTGAGGCCGACTTTGAGCATCTGGTTCTTGATGAAGTGCGAGGCTAGCTTCTTGGCGTCCTTGCGGAGGTAGGCGTGTGGGGACTCACCGCTGAGCGAGAACTCCTTCACGAGCAGAGTTAGGACGCCATTTTTGCCACGGCTGAGCCCGCCTTTGGTGTTAAAGATCTTCGCCATGGTGGTCTCGGCGATGGGGAGGCCGGCCTCGCAGATGGCCACGAAGAGGGCGCCCCCCATGAGCTCCGTGAGGTTGCGGCCGCGGTTGGCGGTAGAGGCGTTCTGGACGATGTGAAGGATGTCTACGGCGCGCTCAATTCTGTCCACGGGGAAGATGATGCCGTAGTCGAGGGCGACTTTGTCATAGGTCGCATAGTGCTTGATGAGCTGCGCGCGACGGTCGTAGACTACCTTGCTGTACGAGCAAATCTCGCCCGCCTTCGTCACGACGACCATGCGGCTTGGCGGCTGTAGGGCCGTCTCGAGGTCGCACGGATACTCTTGATGGCAGCTGGGGCAGAACATCACGTCGCCGCCACTCTGCATTTCGACGCCACACTCTTGGCAGACGGGCGAGTGGGGGGCGTATCGCTGTGATCCGCTGGGCCCCGTCGCATCCGCGGCCAAGGTTTCGAGGTCGTCGAGCTTGTCCCAGAGGTTCATTGCTGTGGTCATTTGAGGGTTCAAATGCCGGAGTTCAATGCGCTTCAGAAATCAATACCGTTGAATCAAATAGTAGAAGGCAATATTTGATTGCGGAGCTAGGAACTACCAGCATGTCGACTTCGAAGCGTTCTAAGGCCCCCGCCGCCGGGTCCGTTAAATGCGGATCCTGTGAGAGGCACACAAAGCGGGATTCGGGCTTCTGCAGCACGTGCGACAAGAGCCGAGGTACCCCGCGTGCCGTGGCAAATGTGGCCGAGGTGTGCGCCATGTGCCAGGGCTTTGGTCGCGAGGATGGCCTAAAGCGGTACTGCAAGAACCATGGGGCGATGTTCGTGCCCTGTGAGAAAGCGCCCGAGACAAAAGACGTGCGCTTCAGCAATGATGCGGCGCTGCACATGGCGTCTATTCTGATGGCTGATTTTACCCGCAACGGGTTTATGCGGGTCAAGTACTCGGGCTGGGACGACGTCGATGAGTCGCGGCTATTGCAGACGAAGTTCTATGAGATCGACAAGCAGCATGACCGTGCCGCGTGGACCAAGTACCGCGAAGCCTTCGCAACTCTTGCGAGCCAACTTCGGGTCTTCAATGAGGCCCTTGATGACGTCTATCTTATGCTGGAGAACGGCTCCAAACGAAGCAACGCGAATCTCTGGGACGATGGGCACGAGCAGCTTACCATCCTGGATGCCTCGACCGAGAAGGCCCACGACCTGCCCAGCTATGAGCGTGACGGGCCCACGACCTAATCGCTCGAGTCTGATGGCTCGTGGGGGTGTTCCCATTCGGTTGACTTTTTTCTGATTGTGGTAAACATATCAACCTTAAAATCACAAACAACATAAGCCTCATGGACGAGCTCACGCTCCTGCACATCAAGGACCGGGCCCAGTTGATCGAGTGCAACGCGCTCGTGGAGCGCTTCATTGCCGAGCGCAGTCTCATCGTCTACGGGGGCACGGCCATCGACTTCGCCTTGCGCAGCCACGGCGACAAGATCTACGATGACTCGGTCCTGGAGTTCACCGATTACGACGTCTTCACGAGCTCCGTGACGCGCGATGCCTTTGATTGTGCAGACGCGATTTCAAAGCACTTTGGGCGTGCCGGGCAGCCCAGCCAGGACGTTCGCATCATCAATGCGAGCCACCTGAGGACCATGAAAGTCGAGTTCATGAGCATCTTTGTGGCCGACTTTTCGTACTGCCCCGCGAGCGTTTTTGCGCGTGTCCCGACCAGCACATTTAAGACTCATCGCGGCCAAGAGGTGCTCTACGTGGCGCCGACCTCGCAGGTCATTGACATGCATTCCGCGCTGTCAGAGCCGTTCAATGATCCGCCGCGAGAGGTTTATTCGCACCGCGCCGCGAAGGACTTGAAGCGCTACAACAAGCTCCAGCCGTGGGTTCAGGAGGCCAATTGGGGGGTCATCGAGGCCGGCGCCGAGGTCGTCATTGTGGCTGCGATCGATCCTGCCAAGCACATGTTGTGCGGCCTAGGTGCCCACTTTGCGCTACTCGCGGAGGCCGAGAAGGCGGGCTTCAAGCCGCGGACCCGTGGAGTGATCGAGGCGAGCCCAACCAGCTTGACAGTGCGCTTCCAGGGCCCTCTCAAGAGCGCCAAGCTGGAACTTTTCACACCTCAAAACGGCACCGAGACCCAGTTTTCCCGCCTCTTGGACTGGCTGCCAAAGTACTCGGTCGAGGGAAACGCAATTCTCTACGCGGCCGACCGAGTGCTCTATCCGGCATGGAAGCTGCCCAATGGTTTGCCCGTGATGTGCGCCCAAGGCGTGCTCAAGCAGCTCATGGTCCATGCCATTTATACGGCACTGGACGAGGCGTCGCGAGACTTCTACCTGTGCTGCTATTGGGACCTCTTGGGGGCAGTCGAGTTCGTCACGAGCTTGGGAAGCAGCCCGCCGTTCCTCATGGGCGACCTCATCTGGCCGTCGCCGGACGCGCCCAACGAGAGCAACACCGTCAACTTCGGCCGAGCCCTGACGCTGGCTAACATTCTTGACCGGCGTGATGCGGCCCCGGGGACGGGAGGGCGAATCGGCACACAGGTGGACAAAATGCTGTCGCTGCGGCCGCCGAACCTGCGCTGGAGCGCGAAGAACTTTGAGCAGCAGGCCGAGCGCTTCCTCGCCTGGTCAGTGGCGCTGTCGCCCTTCTTTCAGTGTGATGGTGGTCCGATAAAAAAGAGCGAGAGTGCGGGCGCTTAAGATACGCGCGCTGGGAAGTTGCGGTCGAAGAACTCCTTCAGGGTCGTGCCTTCGCGCAAGCCAACGCGGATGTTAATGTTTTTTGCACCCCCGTCGCGAATCCCACAGAGCCAGGCAAGAACACTTCCGAGGAGGACGGCATCGGTGGCGTTGATGATCACACGGCCATGTCTCTTGAGCTCAGTGAGCGCGTCAGGCACGAAAGGTGTCCACGGAGGCCCATGCCCGACAGAGACGGGCATAATGATAATGGCGACGCCCTCGGAATTCGTGAAGCGGTCGTCGTCCGTGACGTGAATCAGAAGCGGTCGTTCGATGACCAACTGGCCGATGGTCATGGGGTTGAAAAACACGTGCGGGTTTGGTGTCGCTGCGAGCGGAAGGGGCGCGATCGCGGGCGGCAGTGGTTGCTGTCGGCTCTGCGGTCTCAAGGGAGGCTGCATCTTAATGTCCCAGATCTTCTGAAAGGCGCTCTCTTCGGCCTGATTCTTTCGGGCGCTCCATTCGCCAACATACTTCGTGTTTTCATAGGTCAGGGTGGCGCGAAATTCGGGGCAATGGTCGTCCCCACGGCGCTCATAGATCGCGGGATTGGGCAATCTCAAGTGCCTCTGGGCACAGTAACCATGAACCGCGGCCTTCATAGCTGTTGTGAGGGCGTCTTTACTTATCAATTATTTTGTGCTACTTGGCCGCTGAAAAAGCGACCCCTTTAGAGCTCACGAGGTGCCTCCCAGGGCCGCTGAAAAAGAGAGAGGCGGGCCATCGATTGAAGAAACTGGGGGTGCCGCGACACGACCAGCTTGCACCGACAGACCATGATGCGACCGGCATATTCGCTAAGGTCGACACCCTTGAGGTGGCATGCAAGGTTGTAAACGACGACGCCAGAGTGCGTCCAACGGCTCGGCAAGAGGCGCCCATCGCGATGAGAATTGCACGCATAGAGGGCCATAAGAGCCTGCCAGTCGCGTGTGATAACGCCCTCGCGGACCAAGAGCTGAGGCCGAGTGGGGAGCTCGGGGGTCACGTCCCCCGGACCCAGGATCATGACCTCGAGGTCGAAGAAGTCGTCGTATGCGACGCCATAAAATCGCGGCATCGGTCTATTTTGAGGGAGCTGATAGTGCCATAAGACGAGCGCCAAATATGTTCGCCCTACGCATGCTCTTCGCGATGGTGATTGTGGGGGTCATGCTCTTGATGGCCATGGTCGTTGGGTCGGACCCGGGGATGGACCCTCAGGCCTTTAACGATCATGGTACGGTGCCAACGGACGCGGTTGTGGCGCTCCGGATCCCACGCACAAAGTACGAGGCCGCGACCCTTGAGGCGCACTTTATCCTCACCGGTGAAGGCGCGCCATTCCCGTTTCGCCTCAAGGAAGACGGCACTAATATGCTCATCTATGTGGAGCTTCCAAAGGACGGTAGCGCGACCCTCGATAACGGCCATGGCGCCTTCACTGGCGCGGACTTGATGGTCTTTGAGCATGGCATGGACAAGGTGCGGGAGAACTGGCAAGTGGATGAGGAGCGGCTTTATAGGGTCTCGATTTGAGCATGGTGGTTGTTTTTTATCTTGATATTTGATTGTTTTTATCCGACAGGTTTTCAACTTGTTTTAACCTCAATCAGCAAGTTCTCATGTCGACCACCGGTGAATCGCTTCAAGCAACCGCTTTTGCAGGTAATTATGCCGAGTGTGAAGAGCTTATAAATCGAGGTTCTCATGACTTCGGCTGGATGCTGTTTGAGGCCGCCCGCGCTGGACATCGCGACATATGTGAGCTGGCCGTCTCCGAGGCCAAGGCCCATGAAGCCCCTTTGGGCGCCACTGACTTTAACAAGATGCTGACTGTGGCAGCCCATGGCGGAAATCGCGACCTTTGCGAGCTGGCCGTCTCTTGGGGTGCTACTGACTTTGACGGGATGTTGTATATGGCAGCCTGTGATGAAAATCGCGACCTGTGTGAGTTCGCCAGATCTTGTGGCGCTACTGACTTTAACAAGATGCTGGGTATGGCAGCCCACTGCGGAAATCGTGATCTATGTGAGTTGGCCAAGTCCTGGGGCGCTACGTATTTTAACGGGATGCTGTATGATGCCGCCCATAGCGGACATCGCGAACTATGCGAGTTAGCCGTCTCTTGGGGCGCTACTGACTTTGACGAGATGCTGAAAGGGGCAGCCTCCTGCGGAAATCGCGACCTGTGTATGCTGGCCATGCAATTTGCACAGCAAGATACTGACGGGGGTGCAAAAAGCTTTGATGTACTGTTAGAGTGGGCAACCAACAATGAACATCACGACCTGTGTAAGTTGGCCATCTCCTGGGGCATCACTGACTTCGGCTGGATGCTGTGGGAGGCCGCACGCGATGGACATCGTGACCTGTGTGAGTTAGCTGTCTCTGGGGCTAAGTCCCATGGAACCCCTTTAGTCGTTGCTGACTTTAACAAGATGCTACATTGGGTAGCCTATGACGGAAATCGCGACCTTTGCGAGCTGGCCGTCTCTTGGGGCGCTACTGACTTTGACGGGATGCTGTATGAGGCCGCATACGGTGGACATCGTGATCTGTGTGAGTTAGCCGTCTCTTGGGGCGCTACTGACTTTGACGGGGTGCTGTATGAGGCCGCACGCGGTGGACATCGTGATCTGTGTGAGTTAGCCGTCTCTTGGGGCGCTACTGACTTTGACTGGATGCTGTGTGGGGCCATACGCGGTGGACATCGTGATCTGTGTGAGTTAGCCGTCTCTTGGGGCGCTACTGACTTTGACGGGATGCTGTATGAGGCCGCACGCGGTGGACATCGTGATCTGTGTGAGTTAGCCGTCTCTTGGGGCGCTACTGACTTTGACGGGATGCTGTGTGGGGCCGCACGCGGTGGACATCGTGATCTGTGTGAGCTGGCCGTCTCTTGGGGCGCTACTGACTTTGACTGGATGCTGTGTGGGGCCGCACGCGGTGGACATCGTGATCTGTGTGAGCTGGCCGTCTCTTGGGGCGCTACTGACTTTGACGGGATGCTGTTTGAGGCCGCCCGCGCTGGACATCGTGATCTGTGTGAGCTGGCCGTCTCTTGGGGCGCTACGAATTTTAACACGATGCTGTGTGGGGCCGCATATGGTGGACATCGCGACCTTTGCGAGCTGGCCGTCTCTTGGGCCAAGGCCCATGGATACCGCTGGTGCACTAGTGACTTTGACGAGATTTTGGATGTGGCAGCCACCGAAGAGATCAGATCTCTTATCAGATATTGGCGAGCCTGTGTAGATGATCCAACTTTGCCGGCTTGGGTCAGTCTGTTCGGCTTATTGGCGGTCACTGATGGCTATTTTCAGCTCAGGTGTCCGTCGGCCGAACATGTCAGGTGGCTAAAGATCGTCTCCCAGCTGCCACTTGAGCTGCAGGCCATAATGTGTTTTCGCAGTCATGGCCTGACCCAGGACCCAATCATCACCGGCCGAGCTATCAATGCGGGGGGGCAGTGGCTCTTTCCAGAGTGAATTATTTTTTATGCCATTGAAGGGGCGATTCCACGACCTAATTGACGACGAGCCGCCATGGCCGAGATGCAGCTTTATGCCGACAGCCGCGAGGGCGCCGTAATCCCCTTCCTGCGCGCCCATGTGCACGAGCAGATGCTCGTTGTAAAGCAGATGACGCGCGGCGACTATGCCATCGCGTCCCATGGTGAGGTCGCGGCCATCTTCGAACGCAAGACACACAAGGACTATGCGGACTCGATCCGCGACGGTCGCACGGCCAACAAGGCCAAGATGCTGGAGCTGAGGGGGGAAGGTGGGGGTGTACACGTCTATTACATCATCGAGGGCCCTCACCAGCCGAGCCCCGACACCGAGTACGGCCGCATCAAATGGTCGACCATCGAGAGCTCCATCATGCACCTCATGACCGAATACGGCATCATGATCATCAAGACCCGCGATACGTACGAGACTGCGCGGCACCTTGGGCTTTTGTTGCACTCGTACAGTGTGCGGCCGCCACGCCAAGTCGTTGCTGGAGGGGGCTCCAATAGCGGCGAAGGGGCCGACCTCGCGGGGCTCTATGAGCAAAACATCAATGCGCCTGTGCCGGGCCGCAGCGCCACAGTGTCGCTTCTTTTCGAGCATCAAAAAGCCACCAAGACCCAACTCGTCATCGCGCTCTGGACGGAGCTACCGGGCTTCGGCATTGGAATCGCGACGAAGCTGGCGGCGGTCCCGGTCCTCGAGGTCATCACCGCCCACCACGACGCCATGCTCCGACAGACGCATCGCGATGTGCTTGTGAAGCTCCGCGAGCCAGCGTGGAACAGCGAGCAACAGGCCTTCTTGCGAGGCATTGGAGGCATCGGTCCCAAAAGCGAGTACGCTGCCCGCAGCCATGCGACGTGCCTGAAGACGCTCTGGGTGGAGCGTCAAAAAATACCAGCGAAGTTACGGCTGGCGCTTGAGGCCGTGATGCTTTAACTGCGCCGATTGAGCCACCAATGGGCGCCTCCTGCCGCGATAGCCAGGGCCGTAAAGATCGTAATGCCGGCCGTAATACCGTGGATCTGGGACGTGTTTGGCGCGCTTGCATTGCTATCTGCGAGGAGCCAAATAATGAAGATGACGGTGATGGCGATGAAGATGAGGCAGGCGGGCTTGGCCGCGCGGGCAAAAAAGTCACTGAAAGTCATGGTGATTTTATAGTTTTTTGAAAGATCTCGATGCACTAAAGATATTGTCATGGAGGCAGAGAAGGATCGCATTTTGCGGTCACGTTTACCCGACGATGTGAAGCGGGCGCGGCTGCGTGACCTGGCGACGTATGGGTATCAGCCGCCGACCGACTTTGGCCTGCCCTTGCAGTCGTCAAAGACATTTATTGCGCATTTTCCGGTGGCTCGGGTGGTGCTGGTTCATGCCCCTCCCGCCGTAGCACCAGTGGCCGTGCCCATCGCGGGGCCAGAAACGCCTCTCACAGTGGCACAAAAATTACTATCATTGCGCCCCACACATTCATGGGACAGCATCGCACGAGAAATCCTTGTGGCATTGGGTCATGGCAATTGTCAGATGCTGATAAACGCACTCGTGCGGCAGGCTCCCGATGGCTTTTTACCAGAGCTAATGAATGTGCATTCTGCTCAGGCGGGCCTTGTAGCACATCGGATGACTTCTGCCAGCATACGCGAATGGGTCAAAGTGTTAGTCAATCATGTGTATCAACAGACCAGGTCTTTCGATGATATCAGTAACGATCTTCAGACTACGTTGGGGGCGCCAGATTACGCAGAGCTCATTGCGTCTCTAACACGTCATACCCCGGCACCAGGAGCCCCTCCACCGACCAGTGGTCCAGTGGCGCCACCCCCACCACCCCCTCCGCCACCCGTCGCACCCTCAGCAAGTACATCACACTCTTCGCCAAGCACTGGTCTTAACCTGAGCGGTATATTTTCGCCATCCCTTAAGTCTATACCACAACCAGTGAAGCTGTCTATGACCAGTGGAATAGATCTGCAGGGAGCGAAGGCCAAGTTCCAGGCGCCTACGCAAATGGCGATCGTGGTGGCACCCTTGCCACCAAGTACAGTACCAACAATGGCACAGTTAACATTGAAAATGCAGGGGTTGAAGAAAACTGTACCTGTAGCTAAACCTATTTCAGCGCCATCAACACCAACGGACGTCCTAGCAGCCGCTCTCCAGAAGAAGTTTAAGAACTTCACTCCAAAAACTCCTATAGATAATGATACGGGCGACTGGCTCTAAGAACAAAAAAGTTTTTTGTGTTTGTGAAGAGGAGACTAAACTAAGCTTGCGGACGTTTAGTTCATCGTGATCGGGGCCCACTCGGAGGTGTCACGTGTGCGAGCGTTGTACTCGTCGGTCTGACTGCGGTTGGCCGTGAACTCGTGGAGCCGCGGGTTGAAGACGTTGCGCCCGTGGACGACAGCCTTGCTGAGGTCGGTCAAAGCAGCTTCGATGTCATAGGCGAGGAGGTTGTGGAGGTTGTGAATGAACAGGAGGTTGCGCACAATCTTGCTGTCGAAGCGGTACTTGCCGATCTTGCGCATGGCGTCACCGTCGGCGGCGGTTGCGTTGATCTCCATCACGTTGCCACCAGTGCCAAGGTATGTGACTTTGTATGGCTCGTGGAAGGTGTATTCGCGGTCAAGATCGACAGGCACCGAGATGTCGCGGGTCTGGGCGTTCTTGTAATCGTCGCCAGTGAGGGCAAGTGGGAAGCCGTTGAAGGCTGTACTGGCATCAATATTCTCTGAAGGGCCGTTAGTAATATCGACAGCGTGGTTACGGAACCAGCGCGTGAAATGGATGCGGTCTTTCTCCAGCTGCCGCCTGGCGGCGAGCCAGAAGCAGCGCCTTGCCATGCGGTATGAGGCGGATACCATTGGAATTGGTAGATCGGGGCCCCAGGTCTCGTCAGCAATTACTGCTGTAGTAGAGCCGAAGATGGATCCGTTCTGGTACACAGCGTCGACAGCCGCAATTTGTTGCAAGGCGCTTGGCAGGAAGGCCGCTAAGGCACCCAGTTGATACGGGCGACCAGCCTTAGCAGCTGTTAAATATGTGTCTCGTTTAAAATCGACGGCAGCGGTGAGCGCAACAGGTGCACCGCCCACTCTTGCTACGGCAAGAGCACCCGTAGTTACTGGTGCAACCGCGTTACCGTTGCGACTGATGACGCCAAGGGCAGCAGGAACATCAGGTGGTGCAGCTGTGAAGTCTATACCAGACATTTTGATGTATGCAATCTCATGCAAGAGCATAGAGTTGATGGTACCAGCGCCCACAACAGGGTCGTACTGAGGTGCAGTCGGAACCAGGTTAACAGCATTCTCGTACTGCGTGTACACATAGCTGGCATGATTTTCGAAGCCACGGATCGGGGCCCAGAAGAGCTCGCTCTCAAGGGTACTCGCACGTTGCATTGGCGTCACATGATGGGCTTCTTGATAGGTCAAGCTCAGGCCGGCATAGAGCATACCGAGCTCGACCGTGTTCTTTAGCGCGCCTGTTGTGAGAATCTGCTTGAGCTCGGGGGGTACCTGCATGTGGACAAGAGCGTTAACAATGTCCACAGCCAACTCAGCTTGAATCGACCTTTCTGTGACACCCCCCACATTATCATGTGCAAGGGTATTAGCCACGCCGTTGGCTGATGCAAGCATATTATTGACCGACAGGCGGGCAGTTGATTCATTATGCAACAAGCCTCTTGTGACTGGCATTGCAACAAACCCAGGGGCTATAACAGCACGCAAAGTAGGATCAAACTCAGGGACAGCTATAGGAGCGTTGACGTATCGAACCCCATGAGCATTACTGTCACTGATCGCATTGTCAGCCAACGCGCGAGGCACACACTCGCTGTTGAGGGTGTTGTCGAAGATCGCAACACCGTACTTGATGGGGTAGGTGTAGGCGCGACTTGAGGCCATTGCTAGCATGGTTCTGACTGGGTCGGTGGCTGTGAAGCCACCTTCAATGTTCGTGAACTGCGTGTTGAAGAACCGGTGATAGCTCACGTTACTGAAGAGCCTGCCTTGAGTCAGGGTCGTCAACCAACCCTCGACCTTAGTGATCATGGCCGTGAACTGTGCCTCAGAAGCAGCTGTAGTCTCGTTCTTGACGGCAAGGTGGTGCAGAAGCAGAAGGAACTTGGCGTGCTGCTTGAGGATCTCCTTGGACTTGGCCTCTTGAACGGCCTCGTCCTCTGTGAGCGGCGCGGCAATGTGCATGGGATTAGTGTGGTCGCCGCGGGTGTAGGAGAAGGTCCAGCGGACGCCGTCAATGGCTCCGCCGTCACTCTGGCGGCTAAAGCACTCGTCCCAGATACGGTCCAGGAGTTGTGCCTTGGCCGTGTACGACTTACTGGCGAAGTCCCCGTCTGAGATCAAAAGCTGTGTCAAGAGGGTGCGAAGCTTTAGGCCGCGATCCATGAGTCTGGTAGTGCGGGTAGCCAAGGTATCACCGCCGCCGGTAGGAATAGCCACCATGGTTCTTGCGCAGACGACTGGGAGCGAGATGGCTGGTGTCGTGAAGATGCGCTGCAGGGTTGGGGCGGCAGTCGTGGAGAGGGACAAGGCGGCGGCCTCGGCGCCGTGGGCGATGGACACGTTGTGAAGGGACGCGACCGAGTAAAAGGTTTTGTCGAAGGGCAGGTATGGGCTTTCGCTCGAGGAGATGTGCTTGATGACGTTCTCGAAGAACTGCCTGTAGATGATACCGGTCTTGTGGACGACAAGGGAATCTTCCTTGTTCTTGTAGAAGTTCAGCCTCTCCAGAGGCCAGATATCCTCATCAAGTGCGGCCAGGGGATAGTCGTAATTGAGAGTGAAGAGGGCGTTGGTGATGATGAGGTTGACGCGTTCGGAGTCAGGAATCAACTGCCCCAGGACCTCGAAGGCAATGGCGATGGCCGACATGAAGGCGGTCATACGATTGCGCCTGATGACTTTCGCGACAGTCGAGCCAATGCGGTTGTCGGCGGCGATCAGGAATGGACCAAAGATTGTTCCGTCAAGGGCCGGTGGGGCAACTCCAGCCCAGTCGGCATTGTCGTCATTAACAGCAGCGGGAGCTGTGGCAGCAGGATCAAAGAGCTTTGCAAGCTGATGATAGTAGCTGCTGGCATAGACGTCCATTCTTATATTATATGGCCGCGAGCACAGGCCACCGATAACAAAAGTCGCTGGAATTGTATCTGCCAACCCCAAATGTGGCATGCCAGGGGAGCTACAAGGCAAACGCGCTTCGTATGAAGCGAGGTTCGCGAGAGAAGTCAAAGCCTTCGCGGCAATGCGCGCCAAGGGTGATGCACTTTTGGTGAGAGACTCTATGGCCAGGGTTTGACAGTCGGCAACTGTGATCCTGGCAAGATCGACGTCTTGAAGGGCACTCACAGCAGGCCCAAAGACGTTCCAAAGTGCGGCTGAGATTGTGGTTGAAAGGGCGAAACGACCACGGGGGACCTGAGGGGTCAACAGTCCACAGTTGGGGGCCATGTAGCGATCAGTGATGATCTCAGGGGCATTGGGGCCATCTTGAAGACCACCCTGAGAGTTTGAAAGTATACTGTTGATGGCAGCAGCATATTGCGCCCAACGAGTATGTGCAAACCCAGGGGCTTCGGCATCGGCATTGGCCAGAGTGTCCCTCCCAGCTTGTATTCTTGCACGTATGGCCGCGTTGTAGAGGGCAGTAGCCTGACCTGGTGCTGCGCGTGGTACATCGTAGGCATTAAGAGCCCATTCTGTATCGAGGGCCAACTTGGACGTCACATCATGCTTGGTGCTTCGAAGGAGCATGTGTGGGCCAATATGATTGCGGGTAAGTCCGTTATACAATCCTTGCCAGGTGGTCGCGTTAGGCATGGCATATGCGGTCGAGTCCAACATGCGAGTTTCATTAAGACTAAACCCATACGGGATCATACCATAACCAGTGGGGGTGGTGAGATCAGCCCGAATGATAGATTCTGCTAAGGTTGGCACGCCACCAATGGCCACGGCAGCAGCAGTAATGCCATTTACAATATTCGGCCGAATCACCGTGTTAAAGACTGTAACGAGATTTTCAGGGCCATTGACGAAGTCACTGAAGACTACGGCCGGATTAGGATTATCGAGACGATACATCTCGCTGATGGCCGAGGTTGATGTAACATTGCGGCTTTGGGCAGCCGTACCAAGGATGGGACGAACATCGGCAGTCATGGGAGCATCTTGGATCTCCCGGAACTTGATCATCTGACAGAGAATCTGGCTTCGCAAGAGCTGATCGGCAAAACCCGTATTGACAAACACAACCGGAATGTTGTACCTGAAGGCGTCGCCACGCATGCACTCGAAGACGTGGTTGGTGGTCATTGAAGGACGCAATACGAGACCATTGGATGTGATACCAGTGACTTGGGCATCAGGGACACGGAAGAGGTAAGAGGGGTTCGCCAGCAACTCCATGAGTTCGGAGTCGCGCTTCATCCACTGGGCTTCATTGGTGATGAGTAGGTTTGTGATGCCTCCAACGATCAGGTGGGCGGCCCCAAAGGCGTCGTAGAAGTTCTTCTCGGTGCTCTCACGACTCGTCTTTTTTGCGGACTTGGGACCGCCAGGCTGCTTATCGGAGCCGCTCTCGTAGAGGGAGCCGAAGAGGGCCTTGCTGTAGACCTGGTCACTGAGGAACTGCGGGCGGCCAAGGTCGAGAGTATCGTTGCCGCGCATGAAGCCGCCGATGAGGCGCTCGTAGTTGACAATAGAGAGGCGGGCGTAGGGGTTCGCAAGGAGACGATACCAGAGTTCGGCCATGTTGGCGCTGCTATCGAGCTCGTTGAAGTCGCGACCGACCAGGGCTTTGCGATTTGTGCTATCGATGCCGAGGCGAGTCAGCATCATGCGCCGGAAGTTGTAAGCCTGGTTATAGCCGTGGCCATAGCCGACCTCGCGAGCGAGGATGTTGGGGTTGATGGGGACGACGTTGAGGTAGCGAATCATCAGGTTGCGCATCGTGTCACGTGAGACAGGTGCCCCAGCGCCTTGACTCATGCAGAACTCAATGACCTCGCGGAGCTTGGCGCGGACGTCGGGGTTACCAACGACGTCGACGATGTCTTGGAGCTTCTTGTAGGTACGGCGATCTGTCACACCAAAGGCCAGGTCCAAAGAGGTCGCATCCTGCTTATAGCGCAAGGCGTACACGTCAGCAGGCGGAGTTGCAAGGGCCTTGTAGCCAATGAGGGTAGACAGTGGGGTAGAGCCGGCAATGAGGTCACTGGTCGTGTGTGAGGGCGACAGGTAGCTGGCGTTGAGGGAGCTGGTACGGGCATTGGCGACATCAGTCTTCTCGCGGAACCCGAGGATGCACGAATCGAGCTCCGAACCAAGGGTCGTCTTGCCAGGACTGACGGTGATCAGAGCATTACCATCAGCGTCATCTGTGACTTTCAGAGACGTGATCATGAGCTGCTGGTTGTACAGCTTGGCGTAGACATTCGTGCGCGTACGCATCATGAACTCATTACCATTGTTACCACCACTAGGTCCGTCGTTGGTGAGTCCTGAGAAAACATCATTGTAACGTGATGCGTTACGGACCGGAACAAGACCCGAGTAGATCACGGCAAACTTGATGATGCTGTTAGCGTCAACGAGGTATGGAGCTGCAGCCACAGCAGCAACATTGGCACCATTGAACCATGGAAGTGCGGTCTGGATGGAAGTGTCCGAGAGCTTCAGGAGATACTGGTTGCTCAGAGAAGGCTTGAATACGCGGTTGCCAGCGGCCCAGCGGAAGAGGTTGATGAAGGTCTGGAGATAGTTGTTTCGGAGCTCGTCGCCGACCTTGAAGCTCGCGTCGACGAGGCCGTTGTACTTGTTGATGATCTCGACGTAGCCCGGAAAGTGCTTGGTGGCCTCGAAGGTGCCGACCCCCTGACCGAGCAGACCACGCATTCCGTAAAGGAATTTGTAGTTGGCGGAGCTGTTGGGAGAGCCACTCAAGGCGAGGGCGTACTCGCCGAGTGATGTGTCGTCTGTGCGGAAGGCCGTCAGGGCGAGGGCGATGCCGGCATTGGCGATCTGCGAAGGCGTTCCCTCAGGCAGCTCCATGAAGCGCGGGATGTCCGTGAGGTCGTTGTAAACCTCGAGCATTGAGTTCCTGATGTTGTCGGAGGTGCGCTTGATCTCGCCGATAAACTGCAGGGCGCTGGACTTGAAGTGGTCACCCCAGACCTCAGTGCGGTTGCCATCGACGTCCATTGGGTCGATGTCCTCGAACATGGCACTGTTAATGCCGGCGCTCGGGACGTTGGGGAGGGCGTTGATGAAGCTGCTGATGATGGAGGCGCGGTTCGAGAGGGCCATAAAATACGCCATGTAATATGGGGTGCGGCAGCGCAGCGCCTCCTTGTTGTAGCTAGGGACGTCCGCGAGGCTTATGTACTGATGGCGCAGGCCAACGTCACCCTCGACCTTGTGGTTCGCGATGGAGTAGAGGAGGACCGAAACGGAGGTCATGAAAGGGCTGCTGGTGAGGGGGTCGCGGCGAATGCCCCAACCGATCTCGACAGACGCGTCGCGAGGAGCACGGTAGGGGACGCGAGGAGGCAGGAGTCGATGGAGGTTCTTGACGAAACCTTGGGCGCCCTGGACGACGCGCTGTCCGACGTACGTGGCGAGGGCGCCCGCCATGTTGTTAGGGGCGACGACACCGCTCATGAGGCACATAAAGTTGATGATGGCGGCTGTTGTGGCGCCACCAGTGGTGGTACCGATGGTACCGGTGTCACCATTGATGGCATTGATGCCACCAGGAACACCAGCACCACCAGCAATCTGATGAATTGGCAGAAGTGCCGCAGTCGGTAGGTAAGACGTCGCGAGTTTGCTGGAGAAGAAGCGAGTTGCGATGATGTACTGCTCCATCGAGATGGCGTAGTTGCGCAAGAGACCAGTCACGGCACGCGCCACATCAGTGGGCCAAAGGGCACTGGTGGCAGGGGCGAGAACCTCATTGAAGGGCGTGTAGAGAGTAGCAACGAGGTCAGCGTGAGGCGCGATGATACCGGCGGGGTCCTGATTGCCATTGCGGGCATATGTGACACCGCTGATGCTGGTTCCCACCAGCGACTGGAGGAAGGGCTCACGCTCAGAGTCGGCCGTGGTGGCGTAGGTGGCGATGAAGGCCTGGATAGCGTTCAGGTTCGGGAGGGTGTCGGGATAGCTTGTCTCGATGCGACTGCTGCCGCTGCCCTGGCCGAGTGTGAGGCCGTTCATGGCCTTGCTGTAGATGCGGCTGGTTGAGTGGTCGAAGATGTCGTTGACGTAGTTGAAAACACCGCGGTTGAAGTCGAGGAGCAGCGAATGAGACGAGTACTCGTCGTTGGCTGCGGGCATCTTGAGGGCGTCGGGGAAGCCGATCTCGTGACGCCAATACATGCCTTGCTTGGTCTTGTCCAGGTGGGGGGCCACTTCACTGAAGATGGGAAGGGCCGACCTGAGCTCCTTGGCAGCGTACGGAATACCGCTGTTGGGGAGCAGGGCATCGAAGTGCGTGAAGGTGCGGAAGACGCGCTCGAAGTTCACGAGGGGCTTCGCGCCGTCTTGATAGACGGGGAAGTAGATGGTGATTGGATGTGCATCAGGGGCTGATACAAACCTCTGAGCGGTAAGCAATTTTGTACGGTTAAGAATAGTATCAGGCCACTCGTTCCTGACAAAGTCCTCGACGAAGGGGCTCAGCCAGACATTGCGCTTGCCGGCAAAGTACTTGAGGGCCTTGCCGATGTTCTGGTTAAGGACCCCAAGGCCGAGGATGTCACTTGAGGCATTGGTAGGGCGCTCCTTGAAGAGCACCTCAACGAACACATGGCGGAGCATGGCTATGCCGAAGCCCGACTCGTTCTCAAAGACTGCGAGGTCGTCGTTTTTCATGCTGCTGCGGAGGCTGTTCATGAGGCTCTGAAGGTGCTCAAGCATACTGAAGACCTGCTGGCGGAGGGCGCTGAAGTTGACCGAGATAGCGCCTTCGCGGATCACGACATCGACGAGCTTGGAGCCGCTGGTGGCGAGAGCCCCGGCGTTGAACTGGTCGAGGTCGATGCAGAGCTGCATGAGCTCAGCGAACATCATGTCGTGATTGAGGGCGGCCTCGAAGACGGCGAGCTGATTGGCCTTGTGTGTGTCGATTTTATCAAACCAAAAGGGGGCCTGGTCGACACCCACGTGCATGTAGTCACCTGCAACATAGCGATCAGCAGCATAGATGGTGCCTATCGCGGCAAAATCTACGACGCGTGTGAAGCCACCTCCGGGGGGCGTAATGCGCGCAGAAGGCTTAGCCCAGAGCAAGCCAAGTGTGTTGTTGAACATGTCGGCATTTTGAATGCCTGCGATGTTGATGAACTTGCTGAATGAGAAGTTACCCCCGACGAGCTCCATCAGGCGCGCTCCGAGGGTGGCACCACCGGCATCAGTCAGGATGGATCGGGAAGCCTCGATAATATTCTCGGGGGAGGCCATGTAGTAGGCCAGGTCGGTGGCCTTGAGCAGCTGAGCCGCGACCTCCTTAAGGACGTCAATACCGGCCACGACTTCCTGCAGCATGAGAGCCTTGTTGACGTCGCCACCGTAGCTGCTGGAGCTCGTGCTGATGAGCTTGAGGGCCTCAACGTAGCGGCTGTAAGGGTCCTTGGCGAGGCGGACGTCCATCTCAGACGAGCGCAGCATATCGCCGATGACGCTCTGCTCTTGCCAGGTCATGATTGACGCATCGGAGCCATCGAGGGTGTAGCTGTCGGCCTTGGCACGCCACTTGTTGATGAGCTGTCGCCAGCGGTCGTTGAGGGTCGAGAGCGTTGGGCGAATCAGCTGACCGTTGCGCATGTCGTGGTCGGACACCCGAGCATAGAGGTCCGAGGGCGCAGGGCCATCGAAGCGGAAGGCGTCGTCCTCGCCGGGCAGGATGCTGAGGTCGTCGGCGCGTGTTCCAGCGGTCCTGTACTGATCGCCATTAGTGCCTGGGAGGGCGCTCTTGAGCCAGTCCTCGTAAGCAATGGCATCGGTCTCCTGCATGACGGCATAACGCTTGTTGACCTCCGAGATGAAGTCGTCGAAGATGCGGTCGATGCGTTCGTCGGAAGAGGGGCCTGGAATGGCATCAATGATGCGGTTGCAGATGTTGATCAAGTTGCGGGCCTGGATGTCACTGTACTCGCCTTGCGTGATGCTGGCGTAGCGGTCGAAGACGCACGCAATGAGCTCGCCAAAGGGCGAGGCGCCCTCAGGAAGCATCGAGATGAACCAATCCGTGCCAATGTTGTCGCGGTCTGCGGTGGCGGCGTTAAGGTCGCTGCCGTGGTTCTTGAGGTTGAAGAGGTCGCGATAAAACTCGGCCAGCAGGATGAGGCCGAAGTACACGCGCATGAACTCGGGGCGGATGTCGGGGACGGGCTCGTCGCCTCCCACGAAGCTGCGAACGTTGAGAAAGTCAGAGCGGGCGAGCGGCCTGTGGAGCATCTTATCGACGTTCACAGCGGTCATGATCTTGGCGTACATACCCTGGAGCATGGTTACGAGGAGCATGTCGGTGTCGTCGAACATCGACTTCATCTGCTCGTAGACGACGGCGCCAGTGAAGCCGAACATGGTACGGGCGTTGATTTTGCGCAGAATATCAGGACCGAGTACGGGCACTCCGCCGACAGCATACGTGCTCGCAGAACCCATGTAAATGGTGTTGAGGCCATTAGTGCCAGCGGGGAATGTCGAAAGGATGTTGGCTCCACCGAGATCGAGGTCCCAAATTCGAGTAGTGGCATCATCACGAGAACGATTGTTGGCATCATATTGGACATCCCCGTCGCGAAGGTCTGAGAAACCATTGTTGAGCTGGTGCTGCCTGTTGATGCCAGGTGTGACACCATCGACCCATTGTACGCCGTTGCCGGAAGAACTGTAGCCGCGGTTGAAGGCACTCGTGGCCATGTACTCGATGAGGTTCTGGTACATAGTCGTGGGCGTCATGAAGGAGAAGATCTTCTCGTCGCCGAGCTGCTTGGCGACGTTCACGAAGGCTGTGAGGAGGTTCTTGAGGGCGGCCGTGCTCTGGAAGACCTGCCTGGCCTTCTTCTTGTGGGCCATGTAGGCGCTCGGGTAGTGAGGCACGAGGTGGTTGCCGAGGTAGTAGGGAAACAGGTGACGAGCAGCGCCAGCGGGGGTCTTGGTGGCGTAGTCGATGAGCCCGACGTCGGTCGCAAGCATGTCATAGTAATGGCCAGGACTGGTCACGCTGAAAGTAGCCTTTCCCACGGGGTTGCCGAGATCGTTGCCATACACAGGGAAGAGCTCAAACCACTCGACGAGGGTATCGCCGCTCCTCTCGTGGTACCAATCGGCGATGCCGGGGTTGGCGGCGATCTCCTTGTAGAGCTCGCGGAGGACGAGGGGGTTGATGGCGATGGCGCGGACGAACTTCTCGATCATGCCATCGAAGGCCTCGGCGGTCTTGCACATGTTCAGCTTGGCCTCGTACATGTCGCTAATCATGGCGCGGGCGGCATCGCGCTCGGTCTTGTCATTGGCATCAAAGAGCTGGCCGGTTGTGGCGTGCACGGTCGGGGTGTCCGCGAGCGTGTTGAGGAGCTCGTCGCGCTCGAGCTTGATCTCGGACTGCTTCTGACCGAAGGCCTCGGCGCGGGCGGACGCGTGCTGGGCCTCGCTGCCCTCCATGTCCTTGCCGGCGCGCTGCATGCGGCGCAAGCCTTGGTGGAAATTGACGGCGTAGGAGAGCTCCTGGAGAGACTCAGTGTAGCGCACCATGGCGGTCTTGAGCTGTGGGAGAATGTCGACGTCGGGCTCGGCGCTGCCAGTGAAGGTGCTGATGCCACGGTTGTAGGTCTCACGGTGTTGGGTCTGGGCCTGCTCAATGTAGTCGAGGAGGGTCTTGATGGCGGACTCAAGGCGCCCGTAAATCTGGCTCTCTGCGGTGAGGCCGGAGGTGCGTGTCCTGAGGTTCATGAGAGCCGAGATAAAGCGGTTACGCTCGGCGCCCATCTCGGGGGCCACGTACACACCGAGGAGGGGGAAGATGAGGTCCTTCTTGCCCATTTCCTTGAGGAGCGCAAGGTCGTTTTGGACGTTGCGGAGGCCAGCGGAGGCAGGCACAGATCCGTCCATGACACCCGTGATAAGGGCCTGAATGCTGTTTGTCACGCCCGCGAACATGCCACTGATGCGCGTGATGGCGGCCTTCATGAGGGCATTGCGGCCCTCCTTGGCACGCTCAATCTGGGAGCGGATATTGGTGCCCTGGATCATTGCGGCGCCGCCCCTGCGTTCGCCATTGCCCATGACGAGCCCGTCCTCCTTAAGGGCCTTTCCGATGTCAGCCACGTTGCCGGCATCGAGGCGCTGGCGGTAGCCTTCGAGCATCCTGAGGGCCTCGTGGAGAGAGGTCGCCTTGAAGCCGGCGGGCTGATCGATCATGGCGGCGTCAAGCTTGCTGTCCTTGAGGCGCTCAGTGATGAGCTCCCTGAAGGCGTCAGTGTTAACCTTGGGGTCGAAGAAGGCCTCGAGGATCTTCTTCGCGTGCTCCAGCAGCGACTTGTGCCAGCGGGCAATGGTGTTGGCGACCTCGAAAACCTTGTTGGTGCCGATGAGGGCCTGGACCACTTGCTCGGAGCCCTTGACGTCCTCGAGCTTCAGGAGGGCGTTGTAGCGGCGGCTGGATTCGGTGTTGGCGTACTCCTCGGGTCCCATGAGCTCGCGAAGGGCGTCGCCGTGAAGGAGGCGCCTCATGCCGTCGGCGTTGTCGCCAATGGACCTCTGGAGAACTTGAAGGGCGGCGGAAACGCTGTCGAGACGGCCGGTCTGGTCGGGGGTGATGGTCTTGACCTCCTTGGCGACGGTGCTGAGGCCGGCCATGAGGAGGTTGATGTTGTCGGCAAAGTGGTTCATGGCGCTGTAGATCATGACGTAGTCGGCACTGAGACCGGCCTGGACGGCGGCAAGGGCCACGAGGACGTCACGGACGAGCTGTGCGTCGGGGGCGGTGAGGTTGATGCCCGCGCTGAAGGCGCTGTTGAGCTTGGCGGCGAGCAGCTTGGCGATCTTGATGGTGTTGGGGGTTTTCTGAAGCGTGATGCGGTTGATGGGTCCCATGGGGACGCTCTTCTTGAACCACGCGACGGTGGGGCCGATGTCGTCGCCCTGAGGAAGGGGCATCTCGGCAAAGGCACCACCGGAGCTCTTCAGCTCCTCGATGAACTTAGCGAGACGCTTCTGGAAGACGGTCTGACGCGGGACGGCTTCAGCGGCACCCATGTAAGGCTCCGCGCGGCCGGTCGTGGCAGCTCCGACGACGCTCGTGAGGATCTTCATGATGACCGCGTGCAGCTCGGACCAGTTCGAGTTGATGGCATCGACCGACGCCTTCTTCATGGTCTCCGAGACCGGGAGCGAATTCAAGAAGCTCGTAAGGGCATTCTTGATGAGTTCGGGGTTAGCCTCAGCAGTCTGCAAACCAAGGGCCACGAGGCCGTCACTGTTGCCAGCTGAGGGAAGAAGAAAAGACTTCAGGAGAGACATCGAAAATATTGGGCGAAGAAAGAAGAGTGGGGGTATGAGGGTAGCGCGACTCAACTGTACGAATTAAAAAGCAAGAGGTCCTTTCGCACATTCTCAACAACACCGTCGCAAAAAATTAAGCCATGTATAACTCGCGAGTGACAACGAGGCGTGGTCGCGCTGAGCCGGGGGAGATTCAGGGATTCTCTCAGGCCGCTCAGAGTGCCGCGGGAGGCGCCTGGGGAGCCTTCTGTCAGACCACTTGGGACAGCGCCTTTGACATCTTCGCTGCCGAGCGCAAGCGCGCCTTGAGCCGCGGGGCGTACGTGGACGGCGATGGCACGACCGAGCACGGCATGTTCTTCGTGCAGGCCATCAATGGCATTTGCAAGCACATCGGGGAGCCCCATCTACATTGCGTTCAGCGCCTCATGTCGTACGACCCGATTTCAACCTTCTTCATCCTCTTCGACCCTCTCCGCGAGGACGAGGCCCTCAATAGCGCCATCAAGCGCGCGGCCGGCAAGATTGAGTATGAAGCGCGCGCCGATGCCAACGCCTCCTATCGCCGCAACATGGAGGCCGCCTTCGGAGTCGTCAGCAACCCTGACGGGCTCTGTGAGGTCCTCAAGAAGCTGCGTCGCGGCCCAGGTGCCCCAGACATCGCCAAATTGCGTGACTGGAAGTGCAAGTTTTACGACGCTGTTGCTAGCAACCCCGACGGGAAGTACGAGGGCGTCGATTTTGCGAGCTCCTTGAGCGCCGCGACTCGTTCTCGCATGTGCGTCTACGACTGCTTCAGGTTCGACTGTGCGAGGCTTTCGGGGGAGCTCTACCCGTGCGACGACGCCGAGTCCAGCACCGTCCTGCAGCCGTACATCAGCGACGAGGAGGCGCGCATGGGGCGCTTCCGGGCCCACGTGGATGCCCATATGCGGTCCGCCGAATCGCATTCGAAGGAGTTCCTTCACATCGACGGACCTGACGACCTTGCGAGGCTGGCGACCTTCATCTGTAGTGATGCTTTCGCTTACGTGCCCCTTGATGACGCGCACCGCGAAAAGCTCTGCCAAGGCGTCGAGGAGTACTGCTGCTCGAAGCTCAAGATCGAGAAGCCCAGCAACCCACAGGTGCTGATGAAGGCCATTTTGAGTCTGTCTGTGATGGCGCCGATCCCGCTGCAGAAGATGTTTGAGTACAGGCTTGGAAAGATCTACTGAGCGACATCATCGATTATTTTTTGATTCCCCTCAAGGCGCTAACATCCTTCGAGGCCATAAAATGCCAGTTGCAGTTAAGCTTTTCTTCGTGGTTGGCGCCCTCGTGACCTTTGTCATTGAGCCCTCGACGGACTTTCGCCTCGTAGGGGGCCGTATTGGCGCGCTCGTTCGCGACGAATACACGATCCCCAGCACGGTTAATTGGCTTGCATCTGAGACACGCCCAGGTCCGCTTACTGGAGGTGTCAGCCTCAGTACCACCTATGGTTATGATGGCGCCATCGTCCCCTATCCGCCGACCGTGCTGATCTATGAATTTGACGTTGAGGCTCTGGCCGGTAATTTCACCAAGGCCCAGTTTGCCAACGTCGTCCGACTGGTCTCTCAACGCACCGGCCTGGTGCCAAATGCGACTGCCACAGAGTATGATGGCAACTACTGGGTAGCTACGTACGACAGGACGGGAAATGTCATTGGCCGCTACATCGTGACCGGCAACAACGAGACTCTCGACCGCGACGTCATTGCCCATCTGATCCCGTGGAGCGACGTGCCTAATATTGGTCGCGGGCCCAGCACAGCTCGGACCTATCAACCGTGGCAACCTACAGAGCGCTATTTTAACCTCATGATCAGGCTCCTTCCGAAGTGGATCACGAGCCTACCGAGACCCACTGCCACGTCGTTTGATGACGTCCGAAAGATCGCAATGTGGGAAGGCTTTTTCGAGGCTGGGTTTCCTCGTGACAATACGCTTAATGCACTTGCTTGGCATGCCACTGGCCAGCGCCTTGCCTATGAGACCGGCATGTTCATACCTGTGATCTACGCCCGCAGCTGGAAGCCTCTATTCCCGAGCTCAATCAAGGTCATCGAAGATCGCGCTATGGCTTGAACCAGTCGATTATTTTTTGGACCCAATTGATAAAAAATTAATCGACGGTAATGTCCCCCACTCAGACGTCAGCGGCCTCGAGGCCCTTTGGCTCACCGACAGTGATCTCACTCATAGCGCTGATCATGCTGGCGCTATCATTGACGCGGGATGGTCCCGCATGAGACACGCTCGGGCCGCCTTCAACGATGCCATCGTCGTCGTCGAATGAAGCATCGCCAACCTGGTTAGCGCGAGCGACGCGGGGTGCGCGCACGATATGCACCGAGTGCATATGTGGCTTCAAGGAGACACCGGTGCCAGCGATGGACATGTCGAAGGTGATCGAGCCGCGCATGAGGCTTCCGTGTGTGAGGAACTCGCCCATGGTGGCTTCGTTGAAGGACTTGCCACCGAGGCCTGCGACGGCCTTGCCATTGACGATGTCCTTCTCGTCGGTCTTCAGGAAAACGCCTTCCTTGAACTCCGGCCACATGCTCAGGCGTAGGGCGCGGTCACGCTCGGCCATCTTGTTGAAGTCCTTGTGGAGGGCAGGCGCGCGCGGCACTGACTCGCTCTTAAGGCCGCCTGCCCACTTGACGTAGACGTTGACGCGTGGCTGGGGGTAGACCACACTTGCGGCGGGCTTGCCTTTGGCAGCTTCCTGCTCATAGCCGAACTCGACGGCGTAATGGCCCTTGGCAAAGTCGACCTCATTGAGGTGATTGAGGGGCGCGCCGGCCTTAGCGGGTTTCACGATCTCGCGGAAGGCCTCAGTGTTGCACGGGTGGTCGGACTTGGCGTAGATGTCCTTCGAGTTGATCGAAAGTGCTTCATAGGCCTTGTAAATGGTCACGATGAGGAAGGCGATGTCCTCGGAGGCGTTCTCGTGGAGCTGTGCGGCCTGAAGGCGCTTCTCATATTGCTCAATGTCGCCCTCAAGAGGCCTGGTAGGGCTGTCAAGAATGGCCTTGTTGTTGGCCACGGCCTTGAGGAGCCACTCGGGATTCGCGGGGTGCACGACCGCGGCGGTGCCGGTGGCGATGGGGGCATTGGTAGTAACGCCGCTGGGAGTTGCCTCCGCGGCGTCACCATCGTCGGCCTTCTTAGGGGCCTTACCATACGTGATGCTGATGGCGGGGTCGGCGCGCTTAGTCGCGATTTTGTTCATATCCGTGCTCTTGGCCCAGGCCACCTCGAGGCCATTGAAGACCCAGAAGCCGGAAACCTCGACCTGAGCCGTGTCATTGGCGAGCGCGAATTTGGGGAAGCAGGACGAGGCCTGGCCCTTGGCACTCGCGTCGGTGATGACGAAATAGAGCGGCTCTGTGCGGCCTTCTGTGAGGGCGCGGACGTTCTTGGCGAGGGTACTAACGTGGTTCTTCTGCATGGTGATCGACTGAATAATATGTGCCCACCCGAGTTCAATTATTCGGAAAATTGAATTTATGGATTGAGTCGCTTACAATAGACTTGCACTCTACCATGGACCAGTCTCTCATCGCGGCCTTACAGGAAGAGTACGAAGTCCCTGTGGGTTTTGTGGATTTTTCGTGGCATGATGCTTATATCTCCACTCAAACTCTCTATGAGGTCGTTCGAAAGCAATCATGGTGGACCAGTCGCATCGATGCTCGTATGGAAGTGGTTCATCTGAACATCGACGCAATTGCCGAGTATGAATCTCATTCGAACCACATCTACTGCAGCCCAGAATTTGTGATCGAATGGTGGCTCGTTGGCGATTTTTGTAGTCGCACAGTCAGCTTGAAAACGACACCACAATACATGTGGGAGACTGCCCCAATGAGCCTCTTACGAATTATATGCACTAGGCATTTACACGCCCGTGGGAATCTTTTAATGATGATGATTAGTGCGGGAGAAGTAGAGCTCGCTATAGCTCTACTTGATGGTGAGATTTATGACTCCCACCTGACTATCACGAACACCTCTAAGTTAGAGACGCGTAGGATGCATACCTTGATACCTCTGCTACATCTGTTGCCATATGCGACTTTTTACTGGCCGGGGCACAAAAGAGCCGAGTTTTATGCCTGCTGTAGGCAGCTGAACATTCCACTCTCACACATGACATTACAACAGGTTCGACGCGTTTTTGCTCTTATCATGGGCGTGCAGGATGATTATTTAAAGGTGCGTCCGTGGGTTGTTACTTATACCCAAAGTCCTGATTTCAAGTTGCAATTTACGTCGCACGCGCCGATCGCACTGCGGTTTTTCGATCTCGCCAGACGCCTTCCAGCCGAGCTACAATGGCACCTAGCGTGTGCCGTTATTGGTCAGGTGTGTCCACAACGCGCTCTCTTTGACGGCGATGTCTTATGGATGCTTCATGCGATTTGACATGATTTTTTGAATGCCGGAAGGCACATGAGAATCAGTCATGGATGCCGAGACCCTGGTCGTAGCTCTGCAGAACGAGTATACGCTTCCTGCGCGCATTAAAACGTTCAAATGGCATGAGGCCAAGCCACAGATTTATGAGCGTCTTTGCAACGAACCTTGGTGGTCAGACAGCTGGGATGTGCGCCTCGAGATCGTCTATCGGGAAATTAATATTGACCAGCACGAGGTCGCAAAAGACGCGATTGAAGATCCCATCTGGCAATGGTTGTTTTCCATACTGCATCCTCACAATCTGACAAGCCTCGTCTATTCATACTGCGACGTGCCCGAAGTCTTAGTACATCTACGACATCATCAAGAAATTGGTCTGCAACCACACAGACTTTTGATGCACTTGATTGAGGTTGGCGACTTTGCCCTCATTTTACGCCTCTTGGACGGCAAGACATTATGGCAGCTTGTACGCGTGAGCAATACTTCTCATCTTTGGAGCCTACCGTTGCGGCGCCTTCGTGAGCTATTTACTCTACTGCCGTATATCAAAACCGAGGTGCCAGAACATTTACATCGTCACATCTATGCGCTCACTTCCACAGAATCGACGCGCCTCATGTTTGGTTCAGCGCGAGTCAAGACACACAAGGATCGCCAGACGCGACGTTGGTTCACGCTGATGGTCGGCATGACCGACGGTTACTTGCGCGCGCAGGAGTCGACCTGGGAGCTGTTCACGCGACCGGCACCGCACTTTGTCGAAGTGTCGCCGCTTCCTATGACCTTTTTCAGCATCGCCTCGCAGCTTCCTAGCGACTTACAATGGTACCTGGCGTGCATTGCAAATCGCCATCAGGCCGGTCCTCAACAGGACCTAGTGGCCGGCGACATTCTCTGGCTCGATGGCTAGACAAGTGATTTTTTGAATACCCACGAGTGTGAGAAAACGCCATGGACCACGACGCCCTAATCGCAGCTTTGAGGGCCGATTATGATGTGCCCGCGGGATTTAGCGCCTTCAAATGGCGCCATTATACATGGGACACACAGCATCTCTATGAGGCCATGCACACCGAGCCGTGGTGGTCAAGCAACATTGAAGTGCGTTTAGAAATAGTCGCTCATACGTGGAAGACGTGTACAGATTATACTGTATACAGCCGTGCCTTTGAGGGAGAGGATTTTGTGATCGAATGGTGGCTCGTAAAATGGTTTACTGGACCTAGACCCAAAAAAGACGTACTTTCTCCCGTATGGTTTCTGGCTCCAATAACGCTCCTACGATATGCAGGAAAAGTTTTCTCCAATGTGGATACTCTTGTTTTAACACGGTTCATTACTGCCGGCGAAGTTGAGCTGGTATTGGAGTTTCTCGATGGACGAAAAATACACTCAACTCTTTTCATTAGTGACACGACGAAGCTGTTTGCGCGGCCTATACGTGATGTTATTCGTATTATGAGAGCAGTGCCATGGATCCTGCCACATATATCAGATGCCTACATGGATGACGTTTACGCCTTATCATTAAGGCACCTTCCTGAACCCGCAGAGACACGACGCCGTATTCGGCAGGTCTTTGCTTTAATGATTGGCATTTCAGACGCGTATCTGCAGATGGCACCTGCCACGATTGAATGCGTCATTGGGGATGATTATCGACCGCAATTTGTGGTTCCCTCGGCACCCATCGTGCGATTTTTCAATCTCGCTACGCAGCTCCCAATTGAATTACAGTGGCATCTGGCGTGTGCTGTTGTCGGCACGATAATGCCTCAAAGGGAGCTGCTTGCTGGTGATACTCTCTGGATGCTCAATGTGCGCATATTTTTTGAATGTCTGAAAGGGTCTTAGATGACCCCATGGACCTCCTCACGATCGCGGTTTTGCGCTCCGATCTCGGTGGCATCAGACCGACGATGGCCGCGAGCTCTATGACGCCCTTCGCGCCGAGCCGTGGTGGGCACCATGGAACAAGCGCGTCGATATGATCATCAACACCAACGTCAGAGAGGCACTCGTCCTGGAGGCGTTTAATCAGCCTCATCTGCTTGTGGGCAAGTGGCTCGCAATGGCCTTCGGGTCGTTGCCATTACCGACGACATCCTTGCGACTTATGCGGCGATCCCAGAGTCACTTCTGAACATCTTGGTTACGCACCGGACGCGATCATGCATTCGTAGCGCGATCATCGGTTACCTCCTCAATGCCGGAAACTTAACTCTTACCAGACGCCTTTTGGTCTTGTCAAGTGGGAGACACCGACTGGGTTCTATATCAGCTCCACAATTAACGACAAGTCGCGCTTTTGGGAGGCGCCTATTCGCGACATCCGCTGGATCTTCAGTCTTGGGTTGGTTATTGTGGGCACGGTGCCTATGGATTGCGTCGAGGACATCGTGTCCATCATTATGTTGAACCCTATCGGTCTTATTTGGGGCTCCCACGATGCGCATGGGGACGTTGTCATGGAGGTTTTCACTATGCGTGGTGACGGGTGAATATCTTAGGATGCGAGTCCATGAGACATTCGCCGTTGATCTACTTCCGCACTTCGCCGTACACAGCTTCCGATTGAGCTACAATGGCATCTGGCGTGTGTTGTAAACGCCAAGAGCGCCGTTCCCCGTAAGACACTCTTGGCCGGCGACGTCCTCTGGCTTGCAGATGAAAAGCCCGATGATTGGATCTTTAATAGCCAAGCCCTATGGGTCCCTCGGACCGAGGACATTGTCTGGTGCATTATTTTTTGATCTTGAGTAGGAGATATTGATTCGTAGACACCGAGAACACGCAAGTAATGACTGCCTACATCAAGGCTTTACAAGCCGAATATGAGGTCCCGGAGAACACCGTTTTTGCCTGGCATAAGAGGGAAGATGGCCTCTATGACAGCCTCCGCCGGGAGCCTTGGTGGTCCGGCACGTGGGACGTGCGCATGCAGCTTATGATATCAGGCCCCGCTGAATTCAATGATGCCAGCACCATGAGCCTGCTCGCGTATTCCGGCCAATACCTCGTGTGGTCGTGTCCATCACTTGATTGCCCCATCGGCCAGTGGCTGGCAATGACAGTTGACTCGTCTGCTGTGAACGACGCGTTTCTTGCGACCTATAAACGCGTACCCGAGTCGCTCCTGACGCTCATTATCGTGTGTGAGGTAGATCAGAGCTTTTCATCGCTCATCCTCAATCACCTCCTGAACGCCGGGGACGTTACTTGCGCGACGCGTATTTTGCAGCAATGCGTGGCTCAAACAGTCTACCCAAACATCACAATTCCCACCGAGTCGCGCTTCTGGATGGCGCCATTGCGCGACCTACAGCAGGTTTTTGCGATCTTCGTGGAAACTTTTAGCAGTGGTCGTGAATGGGGCTCACTTGAAGTTGAGATCCCTGAGGACCTCACCCACGAGATAGCGGCCATTATGTCAAAGCATCCCATCGGCCTCCGGTATGCTCATATGGATGTCTGTAGGCTTCGTCGTGTGCGCCGTATGTTCGCCCTCATTGTCGCCGTCACGGCCGGGCACTTTCGGACCCGCGAGCCGCGTATGACCTTCAAGGTGTTTCGCCCGCATTTTGATCCGCACTTCGAGTCCGAGGCCGATGACCACCAGCGGTTTTTCGCCATCGCTGCACAGCTGCCAATTGAGCTACAATGGCACCTAGTGTGCTGTCAATTCCGCAATCGGATCGCGCACAAGTCGCTTCTTGCCGGCGACATCCTCTGGCTCGCCAATGACGTCCCGGACAAGTGGGTATTTCCTGATGTCGAGCCGGTTTATCCCTTTGACTCCGACAACGAGGACTCCGAATCAGAGCTTGAAGGCATGGACGACCTGAACGACCTGGTAGACTAATTTTTTGAACGCACTAGTTGAGACATATAGTTACCCCAACTATGCTTGTTTTCCCCAACGTCTGTGCCAGCTGCGGCTGTCAGGTTGGCAGTCTCGCGCTTCTCTACCTGTGGCTGCGCAACGATAAGTACGGTGGAAAACGCCCTGACAATTACGCCGAGACCGACTACCGCGACATCGCCGAGGCCGCGGGCATCGTGAATCCCTGCTGTTGGCAGCTCGTCCAAGGCACCCTGACGCATGCCGATTTGAACCTCGGGGTGCGGCTCATGATCAGCGATGGGACCGTTATCTGATGGCGCCAGCATGCACTTTTTTATGTTAGGTGTGCCTGTTTCGTGGGTCGTCAAAGGTCCAAGGGTCGTGCTCATCGGGTTCATTGCCAACTGAGCGTGTCTGAAATCGGACTTGGAAGCCTGCAAAAAAGATGTCTCAATAGTCGTCGAGCCGCGCCACAAGGCCTGCGAACGATGGCGCCACGAGGCCAATATCCTGCCAGAACCAGCGCTGTAAGATAGGCTCTTGAACCTCACGCGGGAGCTGGACCATGATACGCAAGAAGCGAGCTGCGTTGGTACCGACAGCCCACTGCAAGTAACCGTCCTCGACAAGCATCACGAGGCCGAGGCGCCGAGCAAGATTATGTCTCAAGAGAGCTTGACTGTCGGGGTCAGTGCCTTGCCATAATCTCCCTGAGTTAGCGCAAGAACCGTAATGATCCGCCATAGCCATACATCGCCCATACCACGCGAGGCTCTGCAAGATAAGCGTGCGCTCGGGTAGCTCCTTAAGGTCGCCCGGGAAGATCAAGATTCGTGTCAGTTCATCACGTTGAATCATAGTGGCTAATCGAGTACATAATGCCACCACATCGAAAGGCCTTAGGTGCGCCTTAAGACGAATGGTTGATCTGAGGTATGGGTCACCTCCCTTGGCCGGTGGTGTCTGATCGAACTGCATGATACGCAGGTACTTAATAGAGCCCTGAGTCAAGTTGTAGTCCGCAATCATGTCACTTATGTACGGCTCCATCAGCGACCATGTATAGGCATCAACATTCATCCCATATGTGGCACTCTCCCAGAGGTAAAGCCAGCGTAGTATACTCTTGCCGCCTTTGCCCGACTGATCAAGCTGATCGAGATTATAAGCGCAGGTCTTGTAGAAAACGCGACCACATCCCACGAATTGTGTTGTGAGCCAATGGTGCATGAGCACGAAGGTGTCTCGCGGCCCAAGGACCCCGCGCGTGTGCTGCTCAATGAGCATTTGCAAGATCTTAAACTTGCCAGTGGACGCAGTGCACAGGGCCTGCTGGACGTTCATGAAGAAAAGCAAGACTGCTAAAGGTGCCACTGTGCAGCATCGCCGGAGGTTCTGGCGAAGGCAATAAATGAGCCATGGTAGACGCTATAACCCGCGACAATGGCCCAAAAGTCGTTGCGCGCAATGGCGCTTTGGAGACGATAAACAGGGTCGGACATGAGATGTGCAAGTCTAATTGGCCCGAAGTTAATCAAAAATAGGCAATGAATTTTTTGAATTTCGCTGAGCCGTAGTAGACTTGCCGTTTTATCCAGTGGTTTGGCAAACGATGGACCCCAACACGATTATTAAGCCAACGGCCATCAAGGTACCGACACCCAAGAAGCCCTATGACCGCCCGTCGTTGCTGCCTTTGCTACCCCCGAGTCCGAAGACTGTGCGAGATAACGATGGGCCTCAGATCCCCCGTGTCAAGTGGCAGATGCCCGCTGAGATAAAGACGACGCCGTCGAGTGCGGTGCCGGGGGGACACGAGACCACCCCCGAATGCGGCACGCTCTCCAAGACGACTTTAGATGCGTTGGATGAGACCTTCAGAGACGACATTATTGCGGTCTACAAGAGGAACGACATTGCAGAGTGGCGCGCCAAATGGGAGGTCTGGAGCAAGCGTCCTCGGCAACAACTCTGGACTCTTGTCAAATCGCTCCTCAGGTCATATGCGAACGGTGGAATTCTCTTGGCGAAAATGCACAGTGACGTGATCGACTTCCTGCTCGACAAGATCGTCGTGTACGACCATGACTTCATCCTGAGGTGCGGCCCATGCCTCGGATGGACGTGCCAACAGCGGGTGAAGCTCTATACGAGGTCCATAATTTACCTCATAGACCTCTCGGAGCTGGTCCCAGGAGACTTCCCCAAGAGCGACATCATCGACCTGCGTGGCGACGTGACCAAGTATCGCACGCACGCTCACGTGTTCGTCACCAAGGACGGACACGCCACCATGATCCTCAATGACGGCTATCCTCGCATGGCCACTCACACGCTGCCCTATGTCACCCTTACAACTTACGTGCCTGGGAACCCGCTGGGGCAGCTGAAGAAGGCGTCCTGCGTGCTCTTTGAGCCCGACCCTGAGGGCGTCATACAGCCCGGCACTGACGGCCCCATCACGACGCACATTGGCGCCTTGTCGGAGATCGGCGATATGGGCCGTCTCTCCCCGTCAAAGATCGCCACAAAAGGCATGCAGACGGTCGCCCAGCAGCTCTTCGACTCTCTCATGATGCGGGTCACATGTGCCGACGACGTCTACGTCTGGTGGGAGTTCATGAGGCAGATGGTGATGAACTATAAAATGGCCATTCAGCTGCACCCCGTCACGTTGCACGTTATTGCTATCCACGCGCCAGACCTGTTGGCGCTCTTGTCGCAGCTCAAGTGAGCCGTGAATTATTTTTTCACATTCAATGTAAAAAAATTAATAGGCGGGGGTGTCCCCTTACTCGGCAATAACTTTATGTCTCACAAGATGCTCTCGCACGGCCGCGGCGATGCCTTGACGGCGCTGAGGGGTGATCATTGTGGCCTCCTCGTCCGTGATGAAGCGCGCAGTTGTTGAGCGACGCAGAATGTCTACATAGCCTACGCGTGCGGCCCAGGCGGCTTCCTGCTCAGTGCCATATCTACCGATGAAGTATCGTTTGGTTTGGTGGCATAGCAAACTATACCATGTTTTACCCCTCGGGTAGATGTGCTGAAATTTACTGGTCTTTGAATGATTAGAGTAGACTCGTGTGACTGTGAGGTTGGCGTCGCGCAGGTTACAGTAGTCATTGTCGCGGTATTGGACCTTGAATTCGGTCGGCGTCGCAATCATCTGTGCTTCGTGGGTGGTATTTTCTTGCTCCGATAGGACCCCAGGCACAGCAACTGAATTGTACGATGGAGGATCGTCGCCGGGCAAGTCGCAGTCTTGGGGTCTATGGACGGTGCCGCTCATCTCAACCACCTCATCGAGTGCGTCCGAGGTGTCTTCTTGAGGGGCGTCATCGAGTGCGTCCGAGGTGTCTTCTTGAGGGGCGTCATCGAGTGCGTCCGAGGTGTCTTCTTGAGGGGCGTCATCGAGTGCGTCCGAGGTGTCTTCTTGAGGGGCATTCAAGGTGCCTCCCTGTGCAAGAATCTCGTCATAGATAAGGCGCACAAGAGCCTCTCGATTCTCTATTGTGTGAAGGTTTGCGATCACAGTCGCAAGGTGCCATGTCTCGAAAATCGCACATTGCTTGCCATAAAACGTCATGGCCGCAAATGTCTCTTGCGTATCATCGTCGACAATGAGCTTGAGAGGGTACATAATATGGGAGCATTTGGCGCACTCGCGCCTGTTGCCTTTGGCCCGGCTGACGCGCATGGGCTCGCTGCTCATGGTCCAACAGTGCCGGCAACGGTGCACGGCAGTGCAGTCTTTGAAGTCGCAGGTGCACACGGGGACGAAGCCTGCATCGCAACTACTGGAGTTCATGGCGGGTGTAAGGTAGTGTTGGTTAAATTCAAAAATACGTGTCGTGGGGATTTTTGATTAACCCCATTCCAACGCAAGTCTCATCATGGACCACTTCAGCAATGTCCTTGATAAGTGGCTTGTAGAGGACATTGACACTGAAGATTTTATCCATGCCATATGGCGGGGATTTCCACCAGGGACCTTACCTCGCACAGACACGACCAAGGCCAACTTGTACTTATGGCGTCGGGGGATCGAGCTTGATCCGGACCCTGTGCAAGACGAGTATATCGACCTCATTGTTTATCTTCGTGAGACGAGGTCAATTCTTCATTGGGCAAGTATAGCACCATACGTGTCAGCATACGTACACGCGATCCTGATAATTTTTCATGTCCGAGACGGGGGTCATTGTCGTCTCGGGTATTTTAATGATGAGTATGCGTTCGAGATAGCTCGTCACATAGGCAAAGACTTTAAAATCCACAATGTGCAACAACTCTTGACTCCGACACACATTGATCTCTTGACGCGCATCTTGAAGGCGCGAGGACGTTCCACATTGTGGAAGCGCAAATATTCGTTACAGGAGTTTTGTGATCATGCCACGCGCGCACAGTGGATGCAGCTTTGTGCGCTTGTCCGGCCCGGCCTCAAGTTTCATGACATCACTGTCCCCGTTTATTGCGCGAATATCTTGGTGCCTGAGTATGCAGATTACCGTGATATTGAGCAGTCAAAATGCGCACAAGAATACATCGGAGCACGCATCATACAGCGCCTATTTGCGCTCATTGTGCTCGTCGGCAATGACTATTTGGCCATCTCCCCCCCGATGTCTCAGGGGGCTCGTGGGGGTGTCCCCCACTTGGAAGCATGGTTTAAAGCCCTATCCATGGCGAGGGACACGGAGTCTCAAGGGCGTCTTCATACGCTTGCAGCCGCGACGCGCTTCTTCACCATTGTCACGCGATTGCCGCTAGACCTGCAATGGCATGTGCTTAAGAAGTATACTTTGGGTAACACATTTTACCGGCGCGGTCTTGAGATTCATACGCACCGTCAAAAGCTGCGCAATGGCGCCATCAGATGGGCACTGGGGGCATGATCTTTTTTGGTCACGGACTAATTTCAACACGCAACCGCGAGGCACTAGACGACCGAGAAACACGCAAGTCTAATGGCGCTTCTGGGGCCGCGAGACTGGACGCAGATAAGCTTTTATCGGTACTGCGATGCGGTCTTTTGGCGCTTTGGGTTTGCTCAGAACGTCCATGAGGTCTGCAACCTTGTTGCGTTTTACGAGGCCGCTTCAACCCCTCGTGGCTTCACTAAATACCTGCGGCTAATAGCGCTGGGAGCCTTCAAGCGCGTCTGGACCCATCACGGTGACGCCCCTGAAGGTGCTATTTCGTCATCGCGCATATGGTTCTTCGGCGACGTCGTGCTCGACCAGAGGGCCTTCGAGAGCCCGGCGATCTACTTCTGCGTGCAGGTTTGGATGCGATGGATGCGCAAGAAAGGGGCGTCGCTTTGGTACGCTGTCTTGCTCTTGATTAAGGAGCGTGTGGTCGATTTCAACCGCTTCTCAAAGCGTTCCGGGCTTGCTGCGGCGCTGTTAATGATCGCCCATCGGTTCGCATTTCGGATCTCACCTGAGCTTCTTGAACACGCCCTCCAGCACGTGGAACCGATTACAGCTGCCCGCTGGCGCAATGAGAGTTTCGTGTGCGAGTACAACGCGCGGGTCATGAGCGCGCTCGAGGCGCCATACGGGGACCCGCGCTTCGTCGTTGCCGAGTTTAAACACCTCTGGGGTGGCATGTTGACTGTGCTGGTTGGCGCGTACAACGACGGCTACTTTGGCCTCATGTGCGGCGCTCAATGCCAGCGGGGGCGTTTCTTCCTCATCGCCAGTAGGCTTCCGGATGACCTAAACCGGGTCTTATGTGGGCTCGTTTATGAGCAGATGAGTCCCTCAACTGCGACCCTTCGACGCGCGCTTGTGGTCCTGCAAATTTGAATGCTTATTAGATGGATCTAATGCGTCATGACCTGGCAAGATTATTGCAATTTGCCACCAACCTCGGCGGAAGAGGTAGCTGAGGACGCCCAAATCGACGACATTTGGTCGAGTGGGAAACAAACCCACTACGCGGATTACCCACAGCAACTTACTGCCCCCGCCCTCACTACCGAAAATGTGCGTCTGGTTGTTATCTTGCGCATACTCATCGGTTATCGACATAACATCCGATGGGTCGCGTCCTTAGAAGACATCGTCTTGATCTACAATAAGGACGTGAGGTTCGTCGAGCGACTGCGTGCGACTCATACCTTAGACATGTATTATTCCTCCGTCGCCAACTACCTCAGAAAAGGTCATCTAGCCTTGGCGTATTGCCTCAATGATGGCAAAATTCGGGATCTCCCAACCACAGTTGACTGCGCCAGGACACCTGAAAACGCAGCCTTGCTTTTAGCCGTGATCGCCCCGAGGTACATCTCCGCGTTCGATAACGAGATGCTGCAGTGGCTGATCCCTGAAGACCCGCATTTTGGGGATGTCGCTAAGTGGCCTGTCCAGCGCTCATCGTTCCTGACAGGCTTCGTACAGCGGCGCTTCATGGCGCTATTTCTGGCCGTGCAGGAAGGCCTTTTACGTGCGCCGAAACGGCCGCGGGTGAGCCTCAGAACCATCACTGCGGAGGATCTCTGGAAGGCACGAAATACTGCTCGTGCTGGGGCGTTCTTCGGGATGATGCGTCGGTTACCGATGGAGCTCGTGTGGCATATCACGTATATTCACGTGCTTGGTTTCCCCACCAAGACCATGCCGGAACTCACAATGCAGGCCATCGACATTGGTGACATTAAATGGCTTTGGATGACATCATGATTTTTTGTGCCTTGAAATTCGCGCCCCCATTGGATAAAAACACAATCATGTCGCAAGCCGAGGCCGACTACGGTCCCTATGGTCCACAAGCGGGACCCAAAAACCACCACTGGGTACTCGTCTTTTTGTGCATCACAATCATGCTGATTTTCGCGAGTGTCGTGGCCAATGAGGTTGGCGCACCCTTGGCAGTGACGGCGCCACTGGGCTGCGCGGCGGGCATCTGCGGGTTCATTCTCTTCGTGCTCCTGCTGTTCACGAGCATGCTCCTGGTCGCCGGACTTGTGCTGGTTGCGGCGGTCGTGGGGGGCGTCTATGCGGCCGTTACTAAGTCGGTGTAGAGTCACATGACATATTTTTTGATTTGTTTCAACCGTGAGATAACACGACCAAACGACCACGGCAATGCGTCTTGAAATCACCATTAACGGCTCCATTGGGACCTTCGAGGCCGCACAACGAGGATGCGCGCCGGTCTTCTACGTCATTGACGCCGACATTGCGCCCTACCTCGCAGGCCTTCACTGGCAGTACAAGCGAGGCCAGCTTACCCGCATCAGCTGCGTCTCGATGCAATCCATCAGCCGTGTTATTGCGAAGTACTATGGGCTTTTGACCCCCCACCACGCGCGCTCTTGCACCATTCAAACCCTTAATGGGAACGCCTTCGATTTGCGCCGCGAGAACCTCAAGGTCACCAATGCTGGCCGACCGAGACCGGCGTTGGGACCGCATGCCCCCTACTATGGCGTTCAGCAGCGGGGGTCGCCTGAGGCGCCCTACTACAGCATGCACGCGACCATCCTCGGCCAGCAGTGCCACATGGGGCATTTTACGACCCCTGAGGAAGCCGCTTGGGCCGTCAAGGTGCTTTTTGAGTTCTGTAATCAGCCGGTACCAGAAGCGCTAAATGGACTCGTGGCGCCTGTCTGCGCGGCGGCTATTCAGCAAGAAGTGGTGTGTTATGGCATGAGGCGTCTTGCTGCTTAGGTCTATTGGACATTTGATTTTATTTTTTGGTAGGTATTTCACCAGACTTACGTTTGCCGGCCATCCCACTGGATAAAACGACCGACAAATCGCATCATGATTTTCGAAATGCGCCTCAATTGCATGCCCCAGGGTGGGTCACCAGTACTGCAAGCAGTCGAATGCGCGGTGTTCTACATCTACTCTCACGAGCACCAAACCCTGTGTCAGCATTTTGAACAGTTGGGTTGGAACGTGACTAAGCAGGTCCTGAGAAAGAGCCCAGGCAGTGGCATTAAGCGCTTCGATGTGACCCTGAATGGTCCGCATCACAGCCATGTTTCGCATCTCATTAAACGTACCATCCGAGGACGCTACGAGCGTATGGTGGGCGCGTTGAACTTGATGAAGGTGGCCGGTCGCTGCCCTACGAACCTCGCGGGCTATGAGTACGAGCCGAAGAGCAGCGACTTCATAGTGGGGTGTCACTACAAGCGCCTCATGGAAGCCCGTGAGGGTTTTTGAGACGATCGCTTGAGCTTGCGACACGATTAATTTTTTGAATTCTTTTTGACCTGATGATCAAGCCATCTGCCAACGCCTGCAAGTCTGATGAACGCCATTCAGAGATATATCACGCGCTACAGCCTGACTGGGAGCGACGCCCGCTGGCGCGAGATCATTACCAAAATGGGCCTCATCGATGATATATCGGGGGATGCGTCCACCGCGTTCCTTGAAGGCCTCGATTGCCTCTATGCGAACCCCAAAGAAGTACACACGTTCTTGGAGCACATGGACACACGCGCCCACGAAGTCCCCTGCTACAGCGTTGAGTGGCAGGTCCTGAGAGGCTTCGAATTCTGCAGACTTCGCGGCTCATATATGCTTATTCGAGATGACATGATGGACATGCCTTTGGATGTCATGGCCAATCTCAGCCGCTGCAAAGGCATTATTGCACCAGACTTCCACGTGATGAAGCTCCTTGCCGAAGGGCATCTAAAGCGCCTACTCGACATCAGCAAATATGCCCGAGAGGTCTTCAGATTCCTGCATCCAGAGTGTGACAAAATCGTGGTCAGTGCTGGCTCGGACACTAGCGTTGATGAGGTGGTCGAGGTCCTTTGCCGCCTGAATCACCTGTGCCAAGTGCGCCTCTCAGACGCCATTATCGCCAACCCAGCGATGGTCAATGAGATCAAGCGTCGCAGCGCAATGATCTCCTGTAGCATCCGTTCGTGATTTTTTTGCCGTCCCAGAAAAAAAGAGGTAGTAACCCGATTGCGCCACAGAAGGCTCATGAGGACGTCCCCCGCTCGGCTTTAAAGGTGGAAGTCAGTGACGATCGGCGCCGGCATGGCGGTGCCAGTTGCGAACGCTAAGTTGCTGCCTGTGATAGCGAGAGTGATGCCGGTGAGAGCCGCAATATCGGACACGGCCACTTGGGCGATGCCCGTCACGACGCTCTTGACGACGGCGGGCGTGGCATTGTAGCTCATGAGAACGATCGAGTACGAGATGCAAATGCTGGTTGCGGTTGTGCCGGCAGTGTTGGGCCAGCTGAACTCCATGTGCAGGCTGGTGGTCGCGTCGAGAGAGGCATTGAGGCCGCTGAATGAAGGCGAAATCACCAGGGGTCCAACGGCAAGAGTACCAGCGGTGAGCGTCTGAGTCGCGGCCACAACACTAGACATGGACCAGGCAAATTGCGGGGCGGTCGGGCCGTTGAAGGCGAGGGTGAAGGTGTTCCCGGAGCCGGCAGAGCTGTTAGAGAAGTTGATGCAGGGACAGTCGATGATGACGCGGGAAGGGGCTCTGGGCACCAGCGTGCTCATGCCGTCGGTGGGGTTCTTGGGGTCGAAGGGAATGATCCAACTGCTGCCGCTGGTGGGCGTTGGGCCGTACTGGACGTGCGCGCCGGGGGTGCCGTCGTTGAGGTCGGTCAGCGTCAAGGGATTGCTGATCGTGACCTGGCCAGCATTGTCGCTGATGCTGGTGGTCGTGAGGCCGACGCCGGAGCCGAGGACGAATTGAGCCTCAGATACGGTCGCGACCGTGCTGCCGGCGGCCTGAAGCTGCCATTGGCCGCCAAGTGAGCTGACGGCGGGCTGGGAGCCGGTCAGGAAGAGCTGGCCGGTGGGCAGGAAAGAGGCCACGACGCTCTGGCCGGCGCGAACGACGAAGGAGACGGCGCTGTTGGAGATTTCGGAGAGCCACGACATTTGAAGCGAATATTTAGACGGAGTATTTGAGTTGAGTGTGAAAAAATTGCACGATGGAGTACGTTTTTGCATCTCTTGGAGACCCAGCCCCGGCCTCACTGTGGCAAAATCAGCACTGGCGCGACAACATCGGGCTACCCATCGACGAGCAGCAGGACGCGATTATTGAGTCCATCATCATCAACGACGACGTGGGCTTACTTAAACTAATCGGGCGAAGTCCTGACATAACGCCAGCCAATGCGTATCTGCGCGTGATTCTCTCGATTGTCTTGCGACACAAACGTAATTTACAATGGGATATTGGTGCCAAAAATGCCATCGCACTTGATGCGATTAACCCCGCGTATATTCACGAGGGGAAGCGGCATGGCATTTTCAAGCAATCGTATGATCTCTACCGAGCACTGTTTGCTGCTCATAAGTATCAGCTGGCCTTCCACATGATTAAAGATACGAAGATTTCGCTGAGTGGGACATACTGGATTGACGTTCAAGATGCCCGCGAGAGGGGTGTTGATCCGCGCTATATCGCATATTTCTTGCGGGATCAGCCGCTCTGTGCGAATTGTAATCATGACCTCAACGGGCCGCCTATGAACTGGTATGAGCTAGCAATGGAGCACATTCAATGGCTCTTTCCGACCAGCGTGCAAGTCCCGAGACTCTTCACGGGCAAGATGCCACTCCCTGTCCGTCGATACTTTTCCATCAGCTTGCAGAAGCAGTATTTCATGCTCATTCTTGCCACCTGCCGAGACGAAATTATGCACCTGAAGCCGCTCCCGACCTTCGACATGAGACGCGCCTCGATTGATGATTTTCATCACCATCAAAGGACACTGCTTTATGGTGATCTCTTGCGCATCGCAACACAACTACCCATGGAGCTGATTTGGCTCATTGCCCTCTGGCAGGTGCGATTGTGTGATGAGAGGCACCAGCCCACGCGCACTCAACAGGCCATCACGAACGACGACATGAAATGGCTGTGAATTATTTTTTACACATCTCCAAAAAACAATTACAGCAAGTCTACCTCGCGAGGTACTCCTGCACGCGCGCCTCAATGGCCGCCTTGTCGGCGCCCAGAGCTGTGACCTCGGAGTCGCTGATGAACTCGCCCGGCACGATGGCGCGACCCACGTGTTCGAACATCAGGCGGGCGAAATAGCGGGTTTCATCGAGCTTCAGGGAGTCCAGGTAATAGCTCTTTCTGCCAACGTGCAGAGTGGCCCGATAGCCACCTCGGTGCTTGACGACGCCGCGACCGAGCGCGCCAACCTTGGTCCTTTGATGGAAGCCCGTGAAGTCAACGCGCTCGAGGTTTTCGCGCATGTAGTTACTCCGGTTCCCATCGCGCCAGATGGTGTAGCGCGTGGGGGCGTTAATGTCGTCGCCGACGATGAAGCCCGCGAGGGATTGAGTCGCGACGCGCGCGCCCTCCTCGTCAAAGTACGTCTCGATGTGCGGGTGCTTTGCGGCACGTGAACCCGTATGTGTGCGTGGTCGTATAACGTACCAGGACTTCTCCTTGAGGCGCTCAACGGCGTCGGAATCCACGTAGACGCGCAGGGTTTGGCGCCTCCGGGGGCTCGTGATGATCATCGCGTGGCAGGGCTTTGTACCGCTGATCGTGGCAGGCTCGAAGGTCGTCATTAGACTCGTGTATCTACAGAGTCTATCTCGCATCAAAAAATAACTGTCCCACGTCTACTCCAGGCCAAGATGCTCATTGACCGTGGCTTCAATCGCCGCCTTCATCGCACCGTCCATAGCCGCGACCTCGGTGTCGCTTATGAGGTCGGCGGGGTCGCAATGCCGCCCCACGTGCCCGTACATCAGGCGCACCGCGTAGCGTGCCTCGTCGAGGGTCTCAAAGTTGCGCCTGAAGCGCTTGCCGGCAAAGTACAAGGAGGCGCGATAGCTCTTGGGCTTGGAAAGCCTCGACACGCCACGGCCTAGTTTAGAGCATGCGCGGCGTTGATGGAAGGTGGCGAAATTAACCATCTCGAGATTCTCCCGCGTGTAGTTGTTGTGGTCGCCGTCGCGCCAAACGGGGTAGGAGGTCTGGCGCTGAGTGGTATCCCTACCGAGGTCGTCGATCGCCCCATTGGCCATGATGACCGTCGCCAAGGTCCGAGATGTAATGCGGTTTCCGTCCTTGTAGACATGCGTCTCAATGCTTGTATGCTTATTGTCCTGTCGCCGGGTGAGGTACCAGTGATGCTGACTAAGCGCTGGGACCAGGTCGGAATCGACATAGACGTGCCTCGTTTGCTCGGTCCTCGTGCTTATGACGGTCATGCGTGCCACGGGGCCGGCTGGTTCGAAGGCAGCCAAGGACATTTTCTGATCATGACGCAAGGTTAACTTCAAAAAATTGATTGCCATATATCTATACGCAGGTTTCATAGGCGCGCCATGGGGGACTTATGGGACTTGAACCCTCGTCTATCGACGGCTGAGATTTACCAAATTATTCGTCGCTACAATGGCATCGGGCGGACCAGCGCGAGTGCGCTGGTGTACACCAGTCAATGTTGTCACCCCAATACCTACGCGTGGCGTCGAGGCATTAATATCCCACCTCTAGCGATGTACGACAGAGAGCTTGACGCCATTGCATACTGCCTTGATGGCTTTGACCGACTCATGCCCACGATGTTCACATCGAGCTATATTCAGCTTGTCCTGCACATGTACTTCTTGATCCGAACTGGCCACATCAAGGGCAGCATATATTGGCACGACTACAGCGACAACGAGATTGCGGAGGTTTTACTGCTTGTGCCGATTGGGTCGGAATACGCTAAGTGCCTCGAGCAGCTCAGCAAAAACAATCGAGCTTATATCGGCCTTCAGGTTTTACGAGAGCGTGGAGCCGCCCTACCGAATGGCAATTATACTGTTGCCCATGGAGGTCAAGTTCATAGATTCATTGAACGCATCGATGAGACCTTCAGAGGGCAAATTCACGCGCGCTTCTTCTGGGACTGGAGTAGCGAAACCTATGAGAAAGCAGTACCTCGATTTTTACCATATGAGGTTGCTCTGATTCGAACTTGGTCGCTACCAGACACCTTTGACATGCTAATAAAGCGCCTGCAGGAGCGCGCCTTTGGATTGATAGTGGCGCCGTCTGATGGATTTTACACAGCAGACCATGATGACACGACCGAGGTCTTGGAGGACGCCGCACAAGAGTACCAGCGCCAAGGCATCTTACGTACTCGAAGGCGATTCGTCAGCATGGTTTCGAGGCTTCCAGGTGAGCTCCAATGGCTCATCGCGACACGCTGGGTGCAGCTCTTCGTACGACCGTCGTGGCTTTTGAAGTATCGCTCGATATCGAGGGCATCAGAAAGAGGCCCTTTAAGCCTCACACAGCGCCCTCTCAGTGACGCGATTTATCGTTGGCTTTTAACCTAGAAGGTCATTATTTTTTGCACTTTACGACACAAAAAATAAATATACTAGAAACCCATAGGCACGCCAAACTCAATAGCCTCAATAGCTTCAGCAATGGCACACTCAAGGACCCCACGGCGATAGGCGCAGCCATGAGCAATGGTCTCATCGATGTCGCATGGGGCAGGCCTGATGGTCCAATCTTCGGGTTTAGCACGATGCCTGCCTGCGAAATACGCCGATGGGTCAGGCGGAGTCCACTCCTTTTCTTTCTTGCATTGCGTGTAGACAGTAATCCTCGTGATGACTTTGTCTGGGAGCTGAGCCATTATGCGGAAGAAGCGCTGATACCTGGTGGGTCGACCGTGGCGGTTCTGTTTCACAGCGAGGCAGCCATTTTGAACGAAGACAACGAGTGCCATGATGCCAGCCGCCTGATGTACCTCTTCCTCAATCTTCAAGAAGCCGCCTTCCCACTGTGCGCCAGCACGTTTCTCCAGAGCACGAATGTTGTAGGGCGTGAAGAGGAGATCATCCATGTCATCTGTCAGATAACGGTCGCGGGCGATCCTAATCTGGCTCCACTCTCTCCAAAGGGTCAAGAATTCTTGCGAAAGCTCCTTCTGTTTATAGAAGGGGATCGAACAAGCAAGCTTGGCCATCGTAAGCTGGAGTTCTTCGATGGCTTCTTTGGACTGCCATTTCTGAATACCCGGGGTCTCAGGGATCACCCACTTCGGCACAACCTCATTGAGCAGGGAGATGAGAATCTCTGGGTTAGCATTGACTGTCTTCACGACTGACCTTCTGAAGTCCCGGCCGGACTCTGCCATGGTAAATTGAGACGCCATTCGAGAAACCTGTCTGTAAAAAATAATCAAATCTCATGATGCCCTAAAGCGCTTCGAGGAGCGCGCTCGGAGCCGCACCCTGCTTCCTCAAGAACACCGGGTCATAGGCGACCTCGACAGAGCCGGTCCCGTGGCCCATGGTCTGCCCCGTCAGCAGCGGCCCACTGAGCCCGTAAAGGTGGTTAACGGCTTCATTGAGAGAGGCCTTCAAGACGACGCTCATGGCCATGGCCGTGCCCATGTTGAGGAGCACGTTTGTGGGCTCGCGGAGCAGGTTGCCGCTGCGGTTGAGAGGCGTAATACGCGCCGTGGAGAGCATGATGTCCGTCAGGAAGATGAAGTAGCTGGGCACGAAGTCCGTCAGGATCTTGCACCACTCTTGCGAAATCTTGGCTCGCGCACAGGGCATTCCAAGCACGCGAAACGTCTCGTGCATGGAGTTGGTTTCGACGCTCTCGGGGACAATGTCAGGGACCCCCGCGAGGCCGAGCATGTTGCTGCCCTTGGTGCGGATGATGTAAATGGTGCGGGCTCGAAGCGCGCCTTTAGTGGGGATAGCATCGTTGTCATCGACCTCAGTGATTCGCATCGGTGCCGAGAACGCTTCCAGGATGCCTTCGACGCCACGTACGGGGGTCTTCAAAAGCCCATGGGCGTACTCGATGACCTTCGCCATGACGTTATTCTTAGCCAGCCGCTTAAGCTCGCGCTGCAACAGATGCACCCGCAGGACTAGCGGAAACTTCATGTCGTTCATGAAATTGTGGACCACGAAGATGTCGTCATGGAGCTCGTAGAGGCGCTTCACGATGTCCACAATGCCGATGTTTTTGCCGAGCATCTTGCGGCGATCGAGCTGAATGCGCACGACGTACTTCGAGATGCCGTCGCCGCCGCTCTTGAAGGCCGGCCGATACTGATTGCTCTTCAGGAACTGCTCGTAGATGGCCTTTTCGGGTGCAAAATCAGGGTGCTCAATGTGGCCGAAGCCCTCGTAGAAGATCTGCAACTGCTCCATGAACTCGCCGAGGACGACGGTCTGGATGGTCGCGGCGATGCGGTCCACGGCGGCCTGGTCCTCCTCGAGGTCGGGGCGGACGCGCATCCACATCTTGGCGAAGGGCGTCTTCTCGATGGACTTGGCGAAGATGTGGTTGTTGGTGTCTTGGAGCGTGTACACGACCGACGATTCCTTGCCCACGCCGTGAGTCGAATCGAGCTGGTTCTGTGTTACGGGCTGGGACGTGGCAGTGGCGCTCTTGATGCCGATGGCCTCGCCGGGCTCAATGAGGGCATCAAGGAAGGCGGTCTGAATGAGCTGCATGAGGGCGTCGAAGGCCTCGTCGCCCATGGTACTTAGGAGCTTCGGCTCCAGTGTGGCGCGAGTGTACATTTGCATGAAGGAGTACGAATTCGCGTAGTGTATAGGCAGGCTGGAGGCGCTCACGTTGCCGTTGAAGGAGCTTCCGGGGTACCAGGCGCACAGGTCTTCGACGCGCTTGAGGCGGCCAAGGAGGTCGGCCTTTGGGACCGTCGCGGCGCCATACCTGTCAATCATGATCTGCGCGTGCATAAGGATGTCGAGCGGAAAGCGCTGCTGCGTGGGGGAGTAAGGCACGCCGGAGCTGCCCTGGATGATGGCGCAATTGCGACGATAGGCGGCCCTGTCGGCGCGCCTTTGAGCGGCGAGACGCTTCACGATGGGGTCGTCCGAGAGCTCGGTCTTCGGCATGTTGAAGGCCGCTTCAAAGGCCGCGTCACTGTCTTTGATGCCTGGGATCTCGTACTCAAAGACCTTTCCAGGGTCGAAGTTGTTGTCGCCAAAGACCCACTCGACGACACGCGTGTTGCACATGACGCCATGCCAGTGCGAGACCATCATGGACTCCGTGTTGCGGACCATTTGGCGGCACATGGCGCCTGCGTCGGCGGTCGAAAGGGCCTTCCGGATGATGGTGGCGCGGCTCTCTTGAGCGGACGTAAAGTACGCTGGCGGGCTGAGGCCCACGTAGTACGGGTCGGGCACGAAGCCGCAGGACTCGGGCGCCAGGTCACCGCGCTGATGGTAGATGGTCGCGCGCTTGTAGTCGAAGTTGCGGCGAATGCGCTTGCCATCGATGAGGGTCTGGCCGATGCAGCCTGTGATGGCCATGAGGTTCGTGGGCTTGCCGCGGCTCCCATAGAGAACCATGCGGAGTAGGGAGCTGGTCTTGTTGGGCTGACGTGTGGGGGTGTCTCCGGCGCCTCCACTAAGGGCTTTGTAGATGAGCTCCTTAGGCTGTACGGTCTGCAGCTCATTGACCATCTTGGCCTCGAAGTGCTCGCCGAGGGTGCGGTCGGCCGACGCGGTCATGAGGCCGTTCTGGAAGCTCTGCACGATGAGGTCGGCGTCCAGGAGGGTCTTAGAGACCTCGCCATGAATGCTTTCGCGGGTCACGGCCTCGGTGATGATGAAGTCGCGCGGGCTGATGGTGAAGATGCCGATGCGCGAATAGGCAAGGGCGATCTGCTGGAGGTTGTAGATGGCGGCCATGGCCTCATCGATGCCGTAGACGGCGTAAATGGCGTCGAAGATGGAGCCCTTGGAGGGCGCAACAGTCTGGGTGTCAAAGACGCCGCTAATGACCTTGCCGTCCTTGATGACCACCTCGCGCTCGTCGGCGGGGATACCGAGGGTCGCGACTGCCACGGGGTCGGCGCCCCAGGCCGAGACGCGCCTGTAGTTGATCTTCGGGAGCACGAGCGAGATGACGTCGCGGCCCGAGTAGAAGTCGCTGTCAAAGACGATGGCCTTCGTGACATGCTCGCAAATCATGATGGCCTCAGAGCGGCTCAGACGCACGTGACTCCGACTCAGCTCGGCTATCATGGTGCGACCGTCTTGCGAAAGGCCCCAGTTCGGGACGCTGCGTTGGTCGTTCATGAAGTGGTTCCGGACGTTAGTTAGGATGCCAGACTCCACGTTGGAGGCCATCTCTTTTAGGGCAAGGATGGTCATCTGGTCGCCGTCAAAGTCCGCGTTGTACAGCCCGCAGACCTCGTTATTGAGGCCCATGGCGAAGCTGTTCGGGTTCGGGTCGACACGCACCCGGTGGGCGCAGATGTTCGTGAGAAGCGTGCTGGGCTGCCTGTTGATGACGATCCATTCGTTCTCGAGGATCATGTGCTCCACGGAGTCGCCGAGGCGCAGGTCAAAGGTCTCAGGGTGCGTGATTTTCTCGACGCTGAACATGGTCCCATCGCCGCGGGTCACGTTAAAGGCCCCCGGGTAGACGTTCGGGCCGTTCAGGAGGTAGCGGCGCATGGCCGCGTAGTTGCGATGCGTCACGATGGTGCGGCGCCGCAGCCTCATGAGAGCGAAGAGGGGCAAAAGCACACAGTCGATAGGCAGGTGCGGGCAGTTGTAGATGACCATGCGGCCGCGGTTGTGGTTGCGGCTTCCAAGGCCGTCTTGGCGGATGAGTCCGCGCTTGCTGTGGAGGATCTGGGCTAGGGAGCCCTCCTCGGGGGCGATGTGGCGCGGCCCACCATGCGTGCCGGTCGCCTTGCCCGTCAGGTACTGATTGTAGATGTTTCCGATGACGTTCACGGAGTCCAGGCGTCCTCGGTCGGAGCTGAGTGCGGCGTGCGCCTGAAGGGTCTCAATGGAGGGGGCCGGGGCCAGGACGGCCGCGAGGCTCTCCTTGAAGAGGTCCTTATTGGGCTCAATCTCGCGGTTCGCATTGATGATGCTGGCCATGTACTGCGTGAGCGCGTCCATGCGGGGTTTAGCGCTGCCAACGGCCACCTGGCCGGAGCGCAAGTTGACCGGTGGGACCTCAATGAGGGTCTTGATGAAGTTGCGCGGATGGTACGTGGCGGGGTCGTGGCCCATGCTCCGGACGTCGTCGGGGGTGACCTTATAGAGCCACTTCTGGACGAGGACGGGGGTCAGAGGCACCTCTTGGTCGAGCCTGAAGCTGCCATTGGAGGCGCGCTCTGGCACGAAGGCGAAGATCTGGCAGCGCTTCTTAAGGGGCCGCACGAGGAGCAGCGGGTGCGGGCGCGTGCAGCTCGGGCACCGTGGGACCTTCGTCGGATCGACGTCATTGAGGGTCTTGTCGGAGGGCCTAAGGATCTTGAGGGCGTCCGCGCAGGTCCGGAGGCGGGTCTTGGCGGGCCCTGGGGCGGCTCTGGGGTCGCTCATGAAGGAGCCGCAAAAGGGGCATTTCACGACGAGCCACCTGAGCAGCTCAGTGAAGATAATGGTGTGCGGATTGATCATCGGCACGGCCAAGTTAATGGCCCCAAAGTGCTTCGGGCAGAGCTTGTGAAAGTGCTGGCAAGTGCGGCACTCCATAGAGTCGTTGTTGACGCCCATGCGGGTGTCATAGAGCGAGCCGTCTTCGGGGACTGAGGCGTCGATCATGGACCTGTCAATGCTGGCGGCGCTGTAGACATCACGCTGCTGGCTGCTGGCGATCGAGTATCCGACGGCCACAAGCTTGGCAAATGGCGGGTCCATGGTCTTGCAAAAGCCTTGCAAGATGAAATTACTCAGATGAGATAAAAAATTATACGTTCAAATTTGATAGATATGAATCGATAGGTAACATCGTCGCAAGTCTAATGGCACAGCTCTTGACCAAGCCCGATCTACCCATCGAAATCATTGATGCGTTCCACATGCGAGCGCCAACTGAGCTTCAGTTTCGCGCCCTTCGTGATGATACACCCGCGTTGCATGGGTTCTGGCCGTACAGTTCACGCTTACAAAACCCCCTCAAGATGCTGCCTTATGCGCAGGTTCCTAAGAATGGGGTCATCACCACACAGGCAAATACTAATGTGCATTGGGGTCAACTAAAGCTCCTTCTTAGCGAGATCGAGTTCTTGAGTTGGTGTCAACGCCGCCTCGGCCGCGATATTCTTGCCAAGACACTCGTCGTTTATGCTGGGGCCGCCGATGGTCGCCACACGCCCCTGTTATGCGAGCTGTTTCCCGACCTCTCGATTGACCTTTGGGACCCTGCGCCGTTTGCACCATCTACGGCCGAGTTCGCCAAAAAGAACCCCCGCAAAATGCGCATCTTCAACACGTTTTTCACGAACGAGGTGGCGACCTCATACGCGGGTCGGTCGGTGTTGTTCATCACGGACATACGACGGGTGCCTGGTCATGCTAGGCAAGATCGTAATACTGAAATTCGTCGTCTTAAGGACGACGACCACGAATGGCAACGCGCTTGGGTCGAGATCATGCGGCCGCGTGCCAGCATGCTTAAATTTGCCCCACCATACGACGAGGGTAAGAAGGTCTACTTCGATGGGTACGTGCGCTCACAGGCCTTCGCGCCACGCGCATCAACGGAGACGCGGCTCATCTTTTGCTGCGACGCTGCTGGCAACCCGATCGAGCACTGGCCGCGCGGTTCAGGCGGCGTCTTCCCGACCTTCGAGTACAACTGCAAGATTTTCGAAGACGTGGGGGCATATTTCAACAACGTCACACGCGTTCAATGCCTAACTCAGGACGCCTTCTTGCAGTATCACATGCTCGGCGTCGATGGTCGCGTAATCGCCCAAGCCACTGGTTGCCCACAGGTCGCTTGGACGCTCTACAATGGCCTCCCGCGCTATGATGATTGGCGGGCCATGCAGATCATGACAACGCATTACCTGACGACCCTTTGCACTGAGATTGTCCCACAGACGGCCCACTTTGATGCTTTTGCTACCCCTGCGACAGAGATGCAGATTCAGAATGCCATAAAAGAAGGGCTCAAAGCCCTCGCCCGTGTTGGGAAATTCCTCGGTGGAACACAAATTACTCAGGCAAGAAAACTTTTAAATCGTCATGATTAGGCCCCGTGAAGCAGTAATCGACATGCGCGACATTCTTTTTGCCGGGATTGCTAAGGTACGCCTGCCGCCTTTGACAGGTGTCACGTCCAATGATGCATGGGCAGAAGTATTTGTTGCGCGCTGTAAGCGTGTAGCGGGGGCTAGTCCGGCACACCCAATGGTGCTCGATGGGCGCTGGCTTGGAAATGCCGACATCAAGCTCGGGCAGGCCAGCGTGCTAGGCTTTGAGGCGCTTCTAGACCCCAAGCCTTTTGCGCCAAACACGCTCTATGTGGCTGCAATTCCCTACATGGGCGGCCCCAACGCAGTCTTCATGGCGCAATACTGCATCGCCCAGACCCTTCGCACCATCAAAATATGTGCTCCTGCAAGGTATGCGATATTACTTTATGTGCCGCGCATCGAGGATGGGGCGCCGTACCAAGCCATGCCAGGCGGGACTACTCGTGGATGGCATGAGGAGATCCCCTTAGAACGGTTCTCGGGGGGTGGCGACGAGTGGGCGCCTAAAGATTCAGTCACTTGGGAACGCGTCCCCGAAAGCACCTTATCGACCGATATTGGGGCCTATGTGTGGTGCACGGGCAGTGCAATGGCCATTGAAGCGGTCGAGAGGCGCGCCCTCCTGTCGTTGCTCTATGGATCTTCATGAGGCCCTAGACTGATGTTTTTTGATTATCTTCAGCTGCTGGATTATTCCCCTCTTTAGCCTCAGACTTGCACCGAGAAAACACACATTACCGCAAGTCTAATGACCACTTCTTGGCGTAACCCTCAAAGCCGTCGCGGCAGCGCGGACCTCGTGCAGGATTCCTTGCAAGGTTTTGGTCGGCATCTGGCGCAACCTCTTGAGACCCCTCAACCGCTGCGGCGCGCAACGCCATTTTACTGGCCCACCAGCACGATGGTCTCGGAGCTCTCCCCGCAACCAGACATTGACGAGCCGCGCCCTTTGAAACGCGGTCGCTGGGAATAATGGTAGCAAGTCTACTCGTGCGACATTTGATTTTTTATACAAGACACATAATCGGAACTACCAGCAAGCATAATGTCCCACTATCGCGTTGCCCAGGTCATTCATGAGTGCTATTTGGCGGCGTCTACCCCCAGGCAGTTAGATGCGCTTAACAAGGCAGTCTGGAACCTCCGAAGCGCAGTCAACCAGCTGTACGCCATACCTTTAGCTGAGACTACTCTCTTTGTCTGCGGTTATTTTGACCTCTTGATCCGCGCGACTAATTTGCTCCCCAACTTCGACTGGCACATGCTCTATCAGCACGTCAACAATATCGACATCATGCTGTACATGGACCTGACCGTCAGCAATGCATGGATCCCCGAGGAGCATCGGCCTCACGGTGCTTTCCACATCTTATCCAAGGACATTTACAAGGTTGTCCGCCACAGGGCAAAAAGATGCTTCGCGTCACTCATGCAGGAGGACCAAGTAGTCCTATCATTAGAGCATTTTTCGGGCTTCACGTGGACCAACGAGGAGCGCGTTTGGCTTGTTCAACAGCTGTTAGCACTGAAGACAGATTGGACCAGGGGGAGTCATTTTAATGTGTTGCTTGTACTGATCCACCTATGGTCACGTCCATTGATTGAGACACATCCCAGGTATAAACCGTATCTCTGGGAAATGATCGCAAGAAACCCCTTTCTTGTTCATGGGGCGCCAACGGCCTTTCTCGAGATGTGCCAGCGCGAGTCGGATCTGATATCTCAGGGGGGCATGCAGATCTTCACTGGCACAAGCGGCACATGCGAGATATGTCGCTTGTGCCGCATTATCGGTAATGGGCGATACGGCGTCGAAGACGGCGGGCTTATTATGCGCACCTTCGACAGCTATTGGCCAGAAGTTCTGATGGTGATGCTGCACTGGTGTCTCGGGGGTCACCTGATCCCACACGCCGATCAACCCGAGGATATTAAGGCGTTTTTCGCCGTCGTCATGCGGCTACCTGAGGACATCCAATGGCTTATCTGCAGAAGCGTATTTAAACCCGATGAGTGGCTTGACCCACAGCGCCTCTTGCGGGCTGACCGCATGCGCTTCATTCAACGCGCGGTCCTTATGGAGCTCTGACGTATTTTTTGAATTCGTCTAGGCTAGTGGTTATCTGCTTCAAAGGCCCATGAATCCCGTCATTGAATACCTCAACACGGTCCTGACCTTGAGCAGCGATGTCACCATGGCAATCTTGAGATACCAATGGAAGGTGTCTGCGGTTTCAAGGGCACTACTCTTGGCGCGTTGGGAACCCTTAACTCCATTTCGTGCATCAGAATGAAGCAAGGATACCTGTACTTCGATGCGGACTACAGCAGCCACAAAATCGTCAACGTCCGAGTGCGGTTCCCGATATCGCTTGATATGCGCGTTGAGATCCTCGAAATGATGATGGGGAATTATCAGATGCCAAGTGGTTGCTTTGCATTCTTCAGGAACAGATGGTGCGAAATACGGGCTCGGGCTATTTGGTCGATGTCGCAGGACCCAGAGCACGGCATGCCGAAGTCTACTGTGATCACCAATCTCTTCAATCATGAAGCGGCACTGACCGCCGAAAGGGCGCGTATTTGGGCGCGCTCTGAGATGATGGCACGCGACGTGGAGCTCACCGGATTCAGCCCTGAGCTGATTAAGGTCTTCGAGGAGGAGCGCGACACACGTGCACCGATCAACTAGGCGGGCCTTGATTTTTTGAACACGACACAACGGAAAATATATCGACCATGGCTTTGAAAATCGCGCGTTCAGTGCTGCGCCTTGATAGCCCCTGCTATCTGCAGTTTCGATCCGCCCCCCTGAGGGACCTGGGTAGCATCCTGTACGTGTCCCAGCTCGAGTATGTGCCAGTGGGCCGCAACGCACTAAGCGTTGGCTTCACGGCGGTCTTTGAACGTGGCATGCACGGCCCAGTGTGGGTCTCGGGCCTCAAGACCGTCGCTTTCATTGACCCCGAGAGTGTCGGACGACCGCTAGATCGCAGCGTGCGATACGTCTTTGTGCGCAATGAGCTCACCGGTATGCAGACCCTCGAGCTCGGCAATGGGTGGGCCACCATTAAGGCCCCCGACAGCATCTTTTGCAGCATTGATTTTAGGGCCGCCGGGCACGACTCACGGACCATTGGCTTGCTAACGACGCGCCTTCGAGCGGGTCACGTGGCTCGCAATCCTGGCATTATTGGCGCGTCCCAGACCGAAGCTGCCTACGTTAAACGGCTCCTGGAGCAGCACAAAGGGTCATGTCCGATGATTAATGGCAACGATTCATGAAGGTCATGGATTATTTTTTGAATGAGGTCGGTAATAATTGATTTTTATTATTCCATCCTTATAGTCTCTTTCCCCCCTCTCCCCTTCACAACTCATATCGATGAACTCCAATATGCAAGGATTCCTGGCCATCGCCTCGCGCTTCATTGGCGCCAACAAGACCTATACCCTCGAGCACGCCCGCATCACCATTGGCAACCTCAACTTCGATACCCAGGCCGACCAGCAGACCACCCTCAACGCGCTTGGCACCCTGGACTACGTCATGGGCATCACGTTCAAGCACCTCAACGGCCATGCTTGCCTGATCTTCGACGCCGTGTACAAGAGTGGGATGCGCGTTGAGAACATCCGCGTCTGCGTCGATGACGTCGTCGGCGACCTGATCAATCACGCGTCCGAGACTGACATGCTGTCGCTGAAGAATGGGCATTTCGTGCTCTTCCGTGGCCGTCTTTGCATCACCAAAACCTGGCTCGTCAATCGTGAAATCGAGGTTGAAGACATCGTGAAATACGCTGCTCTGTATGGTTGCGTGTACACCAAAATCGGCATTTCGAACTGGCGTTCTCCGACGGATGTCGAGCTGTTGGCCTTCGTGACCAGCGAGCATATCACGCGCGACGTGGACGTCAGTGAGCTCCCCTATGCCATTGCTCAGGCCTATCGCGATGCTGCTATGCAGCGCTTTCCCCTTAACACCTGATCTGAGTGTGGCGCTGGGGGTCCAGTGGTCCATTAATTTTTTGATTATCCTCCACAGGTACTTACAAAAAGGCACATTATCATAAGCACCATGGTCAGCCCTCTAATCCGCGCTGTTCGGCGCAATGATGTACCTGCTGTGAAACGCCTCTGGCACGAGCTGTACGCTCATCGAAAGGCATCCGAACGCCTTCACATCTTGACCCAGATGGCCGAAGCATTCATGAACGCGCACGGCTATGGGGCCGACAATAAGCCCACCGATGTTCTTGCCCAGTTCCTCTTAGACATCCTCCCTCGCGATGCCTCATGCAAGCTTAAACATCAGGTTCAGGTGTTTCAGGTCTTGAGATGGTGGAATATTGCGATACTGCCAGCCGCTAAGGAAGTCATTGACGCGCACATGGGCGCGGCCCCTCTGGAGGACCGCGATGATCTCGTCCGAGATATTTTCTTGTCGATACATGAAATTAATGCCCAACACGATAGCTGGGAATTGCGCTTTTGGTTCTTGGACAAGTACCAACCAACGTATTATCTGATGCCATACGATATCCTTTCTGCGGAAAAGTGTTCACTGAAGATCCTTACACACCCTTGTCTCAAGTGGCACCATGTGTTAAAGAAGCTTGAAGATCTGTTGTGGCTGCCGCCATCGACAATGATATATGGTCAGTCGCTGGACCTCATCCGGGACTTTGCCACGGCGCGACTCGAGGCGGGCATGGAGTTGCCCGATGGCCTTGCCAATTTCAGTGCGGTGCTGGCGCCGATCTACCATCAGTACGCGCTTACCTACCCCCACCTCATTCGCGTTAAAGGCGCTAATAAGGCGCTGATCAATGACGTTCGCATCATCACGATTTATTCGCCCACGACAGAGCTGACTTACATCTACAATGGCCCACTGGCATGCGTGGCGGCGTTGATGGTCAGCGTGTCTGATGGTTATTTGCAAGTCAATGACCTTGCCACGGAGGCGCAAAGGCGCTTCTTGCGCATTGCAGGCCAACTGCCGTATGAGCTCGTCATGGTCCTCGTCTTGAAGTGGCTCTATGCGCATTACAGCTGCAGACCATACATATCTCGGGCTAGCCTCCAACGCCTTTACGAGCGTACGCACTTTCAGGCCCTGTCGCCGGCGGTCTTGAGATGGGCTTTATTTTTTGAATCGGTACCAGTGGCCTAAACTTGCGGTTTCTCGGTCGCTTGATTCAGTGGTTCTACGGTCTATTTTAACCTAAATCGACAAATGTCCGCAACCATGCTACCCCTTGCTGAGCTCGCAAAGACGCTTTTTGCGCAGTCCCTCGGAGTCGACGTGTCGTGTGCAACTCTACTCCTGACACCGAAGAAACCGCTCGACGGGCGGATGTACTTGAGCACTACGCAGAGTCACAGTCTGCATGTGCCCCTCAAGCTGCCGAGGGATGGGTATGAGCTGCATAAGCTCGGCAAGCTGCACTACATCACAGACATGCACATCGCCAGGTCCAATGGTGTGATAGAGCGCATTGTCTTCACTGCTGTTTTCGCCGGCTTCATCATCAAAGGCATTAGCATCATTGGCTACAACGTGAGCAGAATGAGTGATTTGCTGTGTCTGGCTTCCCTTGGAAATATCATCAACGACCCGAAGGCCTACTACGTGTTCGTTGCGATTGAAGGCAAACCACAGTGCCTTTTGCACGAGGCGTGCGCATTCCTTCGTGGGGTGATGGACGCTCCCAAAGCTGGAGCCATCTACGATTGCATCGACTGTCGTGACGACACCTTCGACCACACAGGGCGTCTGATTAGTGCCATGCAACAGGGCCTTATTGCGTGCAATGCCCGCATCATCAACGCGCCCCTGGAGGCGCACGAGCAGATTGAAAAGCTCTTCAGTGTGTATGGTGCCATGGGTCCGATGCTAATTTAAGACACACTTTGATTTTTTGTTGTCAAATTGACAAAAAATAATTCACTCAATATCAGAACTGCGACTGTGAGGCATGAAACGGCCGCGAAATAGAAGAGCCAATGAAGGCCAATCGCGGTGTCGGCCGTTATAATGCCAATGATGAGGCACATGAGGGACAGAACCACGTAATTAAAGACGACCCAGAGGCGGTACCGGGGGTCCATGGTTGCGATAGATTAGACTTGCGGGACAAAAAATCAATTGTTTCACGATGGAGACGCTAGTCCCATCGTTAGAAGCCAAATGCCGCATAGATATGCGACTTCATGCGCTCATGCTGATGGGCCTCAACGTATCGGACCACGGCGCGTCGGCATGCCCCGCGCTCTGGCCTCCTAAGGCGCTTTAGACGCGCCCGGAGCGGCCACATAACGGACTCATAGCTGCCATCGCGACAGAAGACCGGGTCGCGGCAACCGAGCCGCAGGATGGCGCGTTTCTCGTCGGCGTCCACGACGGCATCAAGGGCGCTGTGTTCGGTCGCGCCAAGCACGTCCTGAAGCGCAAAAAGGATGCAGGGTTCCATGGGATCTCTAGTACTCAACTGACGGAATTATCAATTTTTGAATTCGTTCTTGAGAACTAGACTTGCGATAATTTGTGTTTTCTCGGTCATCCTATTTAACCCAAATTGGCAAATGCCCTCAAGTCTACTCATGGAGGACTTTCAAGCCGTGCTTGGGAGTGTTCTAGACCCCAATAAAGGTGCCTGTTTTTTGGCACGGCGGTAAGATCAAAATCGGCGAGATGATGGTGCCCATGCGCTTATTCACGACCATCATCTCGCCGATGATGTTGGTGTGCCCGAGCATGCACCACATTACGAAGATTTCAGTCCGCTTCTGCATGGGTGTCTGGTACTTGAACTTTGATGCGCACTATGAAGGCATGACGCTGCTCGGCCTTAGCATTGCCATCAAGGAAGACGAGGCTGGCATGCTTGTTAATAGCCTACCAGCATGGTCCGTTTCTGCATATGCGCCATGGGTGCTGTTTCGCGGCCTGTGGTCTCGCGTGGGTAACATGGTTGTTGGAGAACACAATCATGTCGAGTGGTATGAAGAGTATTCAACGTTTGTGTACACCAAGATCTGGGTGTGCGACTCGCTGCCTAGCGATGACGTTTTGATCCAACTGGCGCGCCATAAGCGCGTCGCCCGCGACGTGGTCATTAACAAGCAAGATTATTCTCTCAAGGACAATCGTGAGTATGTCCAGCGCATCTTTGACGCGGACCGCGAGCACCGTGCGCCAATCAACGAATAGATGCGCTCTTATTTTTTGAATTCGTTCTTAGGGGTCTTTATAAGTTTAATTATGGACGACCTCCATACTGCTTTGGCGAGCCATTTGACGTGCTCCAGACTTGCGCTTAGCAAGGACGCGGTCATCGAGATTGGTGCCTTGACCGTCTCATGCAAGAGCAGATTCATAAAGCTAATCCGGCCGGCTTTGTGTTACATTAACAACATTTCGGTGCGCTTCTTCGCTGAGACAAAGAGCTACCCCGTGCCTGATTGGTATCTTGTCTTTGATGCGCACTATAAGGATGACGTCCATCTTATCGGCCTTCGAGTTCGTATCAGTATCTACACTGCCGGGAAGCTGGTTAACAGTATGCCGACCTGGCTCAGATACGCGAACTCTGCGTATGTCTGGTTTCGCAATGGCTGGCGTCGCCCTCGACACCTGGAGATCAAAGATGACACAAACTTTGAGGTCTTCAAGAAAACAAAGTTTGCGCCGCATGACGTGATCACGACGATTTGGTTAACCAGCTCCCTGTGTCATCAAGTGAGGAGGGAGCCTCCTTACGACCCACTTCCCCCTGAGACATCAGAGTCGGGTGAGGACTTCTTCAGGTTTATTGCTCGCCATGAGGATATTGCACAGGACGTGGTCATTGACAGTCTACAGTTTCTGTTTCCCAAGGACAATCGTGAGCGCATCCAGCGCATCTTTGACGCGGCCCGCGAGCACCGTGCGCCAATCAACGCTTGAAGGACATTTGATTTTTTATGGTCGCCTGAAATTCGACCATACATCCTCTCATCGCCTATGCCAGCCGCGTCCTGAATATCGATAGCTACGTGCTCTTCGATAAGGAGGGCAATGGTGCCGCACATCTGCGTAACCTGGGACGCCTTCAAACGCTCTCCAATTTCCGCATCAAGCAAGGCCACCTGGTTTTCGATGCCAAGTTCGACAGTGATACGGCCCTTAACTTGCAACTCATGCCGATCATGACCACAGAGGAGCGCCTCAACCTGCTCGAAGAGATCCAGTTTAATGATCTCGAGAATCTATTTCCTAACGACGAGTTCGTATTCTTCCGCGGTGGTTTGCGTAGGCTGTTGCTGTCGGGCATTCTGGACTTCGAGGCGCTCAGCGTCGACAATGACTACGTTGTAACCACTGTGTTTAGAGTGTCCATGACTGAGGAGCAGGCGCGTCAAGCCGCCACTGCACGCGTCTTTGCACGCGACCTAACCTTTATTGACGTGTCGGAGGCCATTAAGGCGATCTTCGATGAGGCCCGCGACCAGCGTGCCGCGGTCAATGAATAGACTTGTGCCTACTTTTTTGTATCCAATGGGCAAAAAACATATATGAAATCAATCCGTATAGTAGTTGTCATATAGCAGTTTCAAGAGCCATGTGAGCGCGCCCTCGTCCCAGATCCGCGACGTGGTCGTGCCAGCGGCATGCTTCGCTAGAACCCATTGTAACTCCATTGGAAGCCGATGGCCAATAGACACGAATTGTACAAAGGCGCAATGCTTTTCTGTCTTCACCCTAAACAGGCCATCGCTCACGACCACCAACGCGTACATGAGCACGCTAGCGCGCCACTCGAGTGCGATGTAGGGGGACTGCACTTCAATACAGGAGAAGCGACTGTACTGCCTGAGCGCCAAGCCTCGTATTTGGCAGGAGCACTACAAGGCTATCGTGCTGACCCCGAGGTTCGACTTGCAATGTAGGAGGGTCGTGGGGTGTCCCCCCGTTACACCTCGGACCACCAGACCCGTTACCGTGTGCCATTTTTACCTGCCTAAAGGCCATGCAGCCTTATCCACGAGGGGCTCATTGGCGTTAGCGGACTGTGAATAGTCGAGTGCGATTTATAGACCCGAATAAGCTCAAAAAAGAAAGTGCTGTTTCATTCGATGCGCTTGATGGCACTGGGGAAGTCGGGTTCCCAGTCGTTGATGAACACGCGCGGCACGAAGTCGGCCGTTGCTTGGGCGATGCGCTGAGTCACACCGTGCCAGGCGTTGACATCGATAGTATTGGCACGCGGAAGTCCATTGTGATGATACGCTTCCCACAGCGCCACAGCGTGTACGCTGTCTGTAATCGCTGTGATCCACTTCGGATCAAGCGGGATCATCAGGTGAAAGTACTTTGGGGTAGGCTTCCAACCGCGCTGTTGGATGTCACGAAGCGGATAATGCCAAGGGATCAGCTGAGCAATTGTGTTACGATCCACATCCACATCGGCACCACCGTTCACTTCGTACATGGTCGAGGCGACGGAGACACGCCATTTGTCCTTATGAAGGATGGCAATTGCGGTTGGTTTGGTATCCGTGCGCCAAAACACGATGCGTTCCACATTGGCGAAATGCGCCGCATCAAAGACTGCGACTGATGCGTCAAGAGAAAGTTCGTAAATCAGCACGGTTGGTGGACTTGGTACCTCCAGACAACACATACAGTAAACTGGCCTCGGCGTGTATTGGCGCGGGTGCCTGTCGATGTTAGGATAATGGGAACAAATCCCAATTACTCCGTCCACGGCACCAGGCACCTGTGCAGCGCGTTGCGCACCGAGGTCGCCTCGACCAATCCAGGTCATGCCATTATGGGTGTTACTGCCGTCGGGACTTACTCCACCACCAGGGGGCACCTTGAACTCGTCTTTGATTGACGCTCCGACGCGGCCACCCACAAGACGGAAATCAGCAGGATTGCCAAGGCGCACGATCAGCTGCTCATTCTGCATGAAGTAGAGCCTCACAGTGACAGTGCCGACCATGATTGCGCAATATCATACAAGCAAGAACAGAATCAAATAATTGCGAACGAGCCCCCTAAGACAGTAGCCGCGTCAGGGACACCCCCACGAGCCCCCTAAGACAGTAGCCGCGTCAGGGACACCCCCACGAGCCTCCCTAAGACAGTAGCCGCGTCAGGGACACCCCCACGATCTCCCCTAAGACAGTAGCCGCGTCAGGGACACCCCCACGAGCCCCCCTAAGACAGTAGCCGCGTCAGGGACACCCCCACGAGCCCCCCTAAGACGGTAGTCCGCAAGGCTATTGCTCCAAATAATTGAATCTATTGGTTCTGTGGTCTATTTAACCCAAAGCCAGTCATGGACTATCAACAATCCGTGGGCCGTATGTACACCCTAATGGCACCTACTGTTGCCTCCTATTTCGGCCCCAAGACCGCCAGCTTTTTCAAGGACCTCCACGAATGTGCAAAACACGACACGCCCGAAGGTAATGCTGCTATGCGTGAAATGAGTCGGCTTGCTAGTGCTATACACGCCTATCTCCGATCACTTGAGCCAAAAGAAGCTGACCCGGTTCCGAAGAGGGAGTGATCTTGCCTCGTATTTTTTGATTCCTCTCCCATACCACTGGATAAAACGACCAACAAAATGCAAATTACCGCAAGTCGGGGGCACGAACTATGAGCACGTCTAGTTGGCCTCAGGTCGAGGAGTTCACGGATCTCATGGTGGCCGGGACCGTATCACAGGTGCGCACATATTGGTGCCAAAACCACGCGGCCTTAGAGGTGAATAAGATCATCGCACGCCTTCGGTTCAACTCCTTACCCAAATTTGAGACTCTCTACACATGGCTTGAGCTGATTCCAACCATCACGCCAGCACAGTTTCGCGACATCGCAAGAAACACATTTAGGCCCTATCGACGCGAGCTTCGTCTGCCCCTCTTGAAGCTTCTCGCGGCCGCATCATACCGAACTGATTCTCATTGGGAATGGTGGATCAGTCCCCATTTCGTGCTATATCCGAACCGCTGGGAGGACGGTTTAGCACTGGCACAATGGTGTGCACGTGAACCGGCGTTTAGGGGCCCGATGGTCATTCACTTTCTTGACGACTTGATGTGTATGATTTCGATGCGCCCGGAGCTGGTTCACAGCTGGTTCGAAATCCCTCATGTGATTGGCAAGCGGGACTTGGCAAGCCTTGAAGCCGGTACCATTCCGCCTGGGGTGATCGATTTCCTGCTACGCTATGGCTACTTGCCGCCGACTAAGTTGCTTCTTATAACTGAGGAAAACGTCCACCAGTATGACGCCAAGGATCGCATCTTGAAGCGCGCCCATGAGCTTACGGTCGTGTCTGGCCACACGGTGCGATATAATGAGGAATTTCAAGATACACCAACGATGCTTTTAGCATATCCAAAGTGCATCTGGAGCGTGAACAAATATTGCAAGGATCTTGATTCCTGGAATGGGCCACATGCCTGCACGGCAACAGTGCAGAATCGAGCATTGAGGACGCTCGTCGGTACCTCGATGAGTTGCTGGTGGGACTGGGCTCGCAAGGCTGAGGACGTCGGCGTTTGGCGCTTCGCCCACGTGGCCGCCATCTTGCCAGCTGAGCTCGTGGAGCGCGTCTTAATTTGCCTCATGATCGTTAACCTGCGCGTGTGTTTTCGTGGGAATACGAAACTGCGGTCTCATTTTGCGGCTTATTATTGCCGGATGTTACACTAAATTGGCTACTGTGAGACGCTTCACACGACTTTGATTTGGAGACGGGCGATTTGACCAGCACTCAAGCATTTTTTGTTGCATGGCGGTCATAGTACAAGGAGGCGCCTCGTCAGAGATGCTGCGAGAGACCTTGTTTCAGGACTACAGCTTCGGGCAGCTCGTTGGCCCCATCTTCGACCGCAAGCCTGCCGACCTTATCCCCGACGCGCCAGGTGAGCGCCGTCACTTCCTCGCGAACCGCCATCAGGTCTTTGGGCGCCATTACGTGACCCCGCGAGGCCTGGCCTCGACCGACCCAAGCAAGGATACCCCCAATGAGCCAGTTAGGATGTTTTTCATGCACGCCACGGGCACTGGAAAGACGACCATGTCGCTCCTCATCATCAGCCAGTACCTCGAGATCCCCGGCGTTAGCGTCTATGTCCTGGGGTTCGAAAACACGAAGGAAGTCTTCACCACGGACGCCTTCAAGTTCCCCGAGCTCGGTTATGTGTCCCAGGCCGAGTACGCGCGACTGCTGCACCTGCGAAACAACTTTTACGCGAACCCGACACCCCTGGCCCGCTCAGAGCTGCAGAGCTTCACACAGCGCCTCAAGATGCGCCTCACGAGCCGCAGCAAGAAATCCGGCATTTATTTCTACGGTTATCAGGAGTTCGCGAACCGCTGCGGCTTCGTTGACACCGAGACAAGTGACACGAAAGGGGATGTAACCGAGGTAACATACACCCCCAACATCGAGTTCATCGACAGCCTCAAGGGCTCGTTCATCGTGGCCGACGAGATCACTCACGCCTATAACACGCGTGAGGTCAACAGCCGCGGAGAGGCCCTCGAATACGCCCTCAAGAGACTCGGCGCCGACATCCATTTCATCGCCCTCTCAGCGACGCCCATGAACAACCATCCTGCCGAGTCTCTTGAGCTTGCTAAGCTGCTTCATGCGGGGCTCCACGGCCCCCATGGACCGCACGATCCACAGCCCCTATCGCTCGATCGCAAGGATTATTTCCGCGACGAGACGCTAATTAATGAGGCCGGCCTCATGAAGCTCTACGAGGGCCGCATCTCCGTGGTCACTGACACCGACACGCACCTCTATCCGCGGCGTGTTTGGGGCCAGCTGGCAGAGCCGATGAAACTGCCAACGCCGACCGCATCTGGCACCACTGAGATTCGCGACTTTCTCTTCATTAAGTGCCAGATGCCGGCCTATCAAGTTGCGGCTCATGACGCGGCCCATGGAGAGCCCATTGAGGTGGCAGAGGTGACAGTCGATGAGCCGGAGCTTGCCTCAAATTCGACCTATTTTCTGCAAGACTTTGCACTGCCCAAAGACCCCGCGGCGCTTGAAGCGCTGGTTGAGGGCGGGTCCAAGAAGGGCAGGTCGCTGGATTCTGCCCCGCCATGCCTCACAGTTAATGACCTCCAAAACGCCTATGGGCGCGTCACAGCCGCCGACTGGGAGACTATCGTGGACCAGCGCAGCCTCGACGCCACGAGCGGCAAATATGCCCGCCTTCGTCGCCTGCTGCCGACCTTCCGAGGCAAGACTCTCATCTTTCATCCGCGCATCCGCTGGGGCGTTGAGTTCATTCAGCACATCATGGAGGCCGAGGGGTACGTCCGCGACGACGAGCACCCGACGGATCTGACGCCGTGCGCGATCTGTGGGGAGACCGCCAAGCAGCACCAACGGGGAGCGAAAGAGCTCATCGTTGAAGGCCCTAAGAGCGAGCGCTTTGGGGATGAGACTGCCAAGGCACGTCCGAGCCGCACAGAAGGATACGTGCCCTCACACAAGTACGTCCCCGCCCGGTACGTCATGATGCACGGCGGCGTCGATGCCGCCCAGCTGAAGCGCGCCCGCAACCAGTTCAACCAGGTCAGCAACACGTACGGCGCGGACATCCAATTCGTGGTGGGCTCGCGCCTCATCGCCATGGGCTACGACTTCAACGCCCTCCAAAACATCGTGGTGTGCGGCTTCCCAGACACGTACCACATGCTCGAGCAGCTCTTCGGGCGCGGCGACCGCAAGCTCTCACACGCCAACTTACCCCCCGAGAAGCGCATCGTGAACCTCTTCATCCTCGTCAACATGGAGGGCGACTTGACCGTCGAGCGGTATGTCATCAAGTACCCGGTCTATGAGACCATCAACCAGATCATGCGTCTCTTCGCGCGCATCGCCGTCGACAGGCCCCTGTTTGAAAGCCCTAATGGCACCCCTGGAGGGCATCGCCCATGGGCCGTGGAGCGCGCCCGCTACTACGCCTACGGCCTCTTCCACGACGAACTGGCGAACATCTATCGCGTCATTAAGCGCCTCTTCCTGATCCGGCCCATCTGGAAGTACGACGACCTCATCGCGGCGGTACGCCTGCCGCCCTTCAACGTCAACGTCGACATGGCCAAGGTCGCCCCCGAGACCGTCAGCTTCATCCTGCAGCGCATCCTTTACCGCGAGGCCGACCGCTCCTACCTCAACATGGTCAAGGGCTTCGCGCGCGCCAATGATGCGACCTCGATGCTCTTCACCCTCGACGCCGAGAGCAAGTTTTTCATTCGCTCCGGACAGGTCTGCGTGCTGATCTGGCGCGACCCATTTCTCGTCCTGCAGCCCGTCAATGTGCAAGCGCGGTCGGTCGCCGAGGCCCTTGTAGCGCAGCAGAAGTTCGTCCAGTACAGGCTTAACTTGCGTGGGACCGAGGTGACAAGGCTGCTGGAGGGAGTCGACTCGCAACGAGGCGGCGTAAAGTGGAACGGAGTCGACTCGCAAGCCCCCACGTACAAGCTCTTTCACGAGTACGATTCCATGACCCACAACATGGCTGTGAGGACGGTTCTTGAGAGCGCCCATGCTTCCAAGTACGGCGCGCTCTTGAAGTTTTACACTGGCCTTGGCATCATCCGAAACGCCTCTGAGTACTGGCAGAATAGCATCGGCTACCGGCTCGTGGGCGGCAACAACTGGATTTCAACGGGCATTGAGCGGCCTGTCTTGAACGACATCGTGGGCTTCTACGAGGACCAGAATTTCAAGATCATCAGGCCCGCCGCGATCGTCAACAGCGCCAAGGCGGCCGACACACGCACCCACGAGCGCGGTATGACGTGCATGAACAAGTCGACCGTCGACCTTCAGGCGCTCGTGGCGGAGCTGAAGCTGCCGGCGTCGATCCAGAAGGCCGCCCGAAGCACGATGTGCCGCAGCATAGAGGAACATATGCTGGAGATGCAGCGGACGCATGGTGCCAAGCGGACGTGGGTGCTCTTCTGGGGGGCACCATCGTGAGACCCCGAGCGTGATTATTTTTTGAATGTGTTCTTGAGTCCCATATCACATCCCTATAATGCAGGTCATTGAGTTTCTATCTTGCAGCAGCGCTGCCTATATCGTGGCCGCCCTCGGATACCGGCATATTCATGCACGTGATTGTACTGATCTTCTGAAGGCCGTGCAGCCCCATTGGAACCTCGGTGAGCGCCTGTCCGTGCGCCAAGCTGTGGTCTCACGTTATCAAGCCTTCCTAACCAACTACCGTGTAAGCGGTGTGGATGACGTGCAATTCGAACCTTTTAGGACACCTGATGGATCCTGGAAGATTAAGGGGGTTTTCGGACGGGATCGCAATTCGCCCGAGAGTGACGCACAAGTCATCTTTCGCACGATGTACAAGATGATTGAAGAGACCACAGGTGCTGACATCGTTGACGAATGGGCGACTCTGGCCATCTGGTTCGCCAATGCCAATGGACCAATCAAGCTGCGCTGGAAAAAAAAGAAAGCGCAGCTTGAGGCGCGCAATCCATTGGTTATTCAACGTTTGCTTGATTGCAAACAGCTCATTCTTGAGCAGGAGTAAGCGATGACTTACACCATTTGATTTTTTGTCTAGTTAGTCCTTCATCGGCAAACGTCCGCAAGTCTACCCATGGCCCTTCCTCGCCTCTGGATTCCACCCGTCGTGATACGCGACGAGACCGAGGCTTTCGCCCTCGAGTATTACGCGCTCTCGGCCGCCGAACGTTCCAACATTGACCTCTGGTGGCGCGGCATCAACCCCTTTTACATGCAGTCGCAGACCCCCTTTCAGAGCAAGTGGTGGACGATGGGGCACGCCTATAAGTGGACGCGCTTCATCACCCTCTTGCAAAATCAGGACCGCTACCAGGAGGCATATTACGCGTATCAAACGCGCGTGGGCCAGCGTCTCATGGACCTTCAAGCGATGGAGGCGCGGCTTGGGGCGCTTGTGAGGGACCTACAGCGGCGCATCCTGAGCCTCGAGGACGGATCTGCACCTATCGTGGATTTCGGTCGCGAGTGGGGGCCCGTCCAGAGGGTCGATACCAGCCTGCCTCTTAGCATCACTGCCGGCTACGCCTGCCCAACTTGCTTGACCATCCTCGAAGACCCGTGGATCGCGCGCCCTGGTGTTGCGCCATATTGGTATGCGTGCACGTTGGACGCCCCTCATGTTCAACAGTTGAACTATCTTAAGCAGGTATGCACGTTTCAATGGGTTGATATTTGAATGATTCTGATTTTTTAGTTATCATGTCAGCCAATCATCAACTGCAGGAAGCCGCTTTTGTAGGCGATCGTGCCGAGTGTGAGGCGGCTCAAAGGCGTGGCGCCACGGACTTTGATGGGATGCTGCGTGGGGCAGCTCAAGGCGGACATCGCGACCTGTGTGAGTTGGCCAAGGACTGGGGTGCCACGAACTTCGAAGAGATGTTATTTGAGGCAGCTCGTAACGGACATCGCGACCTTTGCGAGCTGGCCAAGTCTTGGGGTGCCACGAACTTCGAGTGGATGCTATATGGGGCAGCTCGTAACGGACATCGCGACCTTTGCGAGCTGGCCAAGTCTTGGGGTGCCACGAACTTCGAGTGGATGCTATATGGGGCAGCTTACACCGGACATCGTGACCTTTGCGAGCTGGCCAAGTCCTGGGGCGCTACGAACTTCGACTGGATGCTGCGTGAGGCAGCTACAGATGCTCTCATAGATCTTGCTAAATATTGGCAAGCCTGCACCAACGATCCAACACTACCCGCTTGGGTCAGCCTCTTTGGCCTACTTCTGCTTACGGACAACTATTTTCGTCTTTCACCACAAGCCTCACCTGAGCACATCAGGTGGTTCAAGATCACCTCTCAGCTACCACTTGAGTTGCAAGCAGTGATATGTTTTCGCTGCCATGGTTTGACCCAAGAGCCGATCGTGACTCGAAAGTCCATCGACAATGGTGGTCGTTGGCTCTTTCCTGAATGAATTATTTTTTGAACACTTACTTGATATAAAATTCGCCCCTTACTTGTGCAGTCGACTATTACAAGATTGTGATCGTTTGTCCGCGAGAATGGCATTCTTGGCTCTTCAACGTGTCCAACGCATCGCCCTTCCGGACACCAATGCCATCATCAACATCGCGCAGTTCGTGAGTGACGCACTTCGCGCCCAGCTCCAGGGCCGCTGTATCGACGACGCGTATATCGTGCGCGCCGAAAGTGCCCTTGACAAGGCCGCCCTCGAAGACCTCATGCCCATGTGCGACCTCAGCCTTGCCGACAGCTACACTTACGTCGACGTCCCAGTCGCCATGCGAGGCTATAAGGCACCCACCGAATCGGTGCTCTTGAACGGCCGAGTGACGCGCCAGATCCCCGACATGGGCTGCGTTGTGGTCGAGTACAGCGTGCCGATTACCTGGGAAAGTGCAAGCGTGACGATCGCCTACACCGCCATCTTGACCTTTGAGGGAGCCATGCCCGCAATTGGCGCCGAGCTCCACGCGCGCATTGAGCATCTTGAGTATGCTGCAAACGCCATGTATATTCGCGCCACAGGCCACGTCCTGAAGCCGGCTCTTGGACCGCGCGGGCTCTTTGATCTCAAGGTCGCCGATGAAGGCCTCCTCAGTGGCGTCCGAGAGCTCTTCAAGGCCCATGGGGCGCTGATGAAAACGAGCCCAGCCTACGCTGAGGCGTGCCGCATCTACGCGAACTCTGCTTGGGTGCCCCTCGAGCAGCTTCAGGCGGTCGTCCATCAGAGCGCCCACAGTAGGCCTATTGACCTGATGGGCGCGCCTAGTGATATGAAGCCCGGCTTCTTTTACGCGAACCTTCACAACATCACACAGCTGCTGGTGTATAGTTGTGATGCGCCAAATGCTGGTGCAGCCGAACACAAAAAAGATATAGACACTAACGCCATCTTGGTGGCCATACAAGCGCACCTCCAGACCATGGCCACGCTTGCGCGCTAATGATGCGTTGCAAATAATATGCGACCACCGTCGTCGATTTTTTGTCGCGTAATGATCGGCTCTTGGGCTAAACCATGGCAGCGAAAACATACCACTGCCTGCAACTCAAGTGGTAGCTGGGAGAGGATCTTTACCCATCGGAGGTACTCTGGCGATGCACCTATCAGCTCAAAATAGCCGTCAGTGAGCAGCAATATAGCGAACAAACTCACCCAAGCGGGTAGTGTTGGATCGTTGGTGCAGGCTTGCCAGTACTTAGCAAGATCTTTGAGAGCATCTGTAGCTGCCTCACGCAGCATCCAGTCGAAGTTCGTAGCGCCCCATGACTTGGCCAGCTCACACAGGTCGCGATATCCGCCTTGAGCTGCCCCATATAGCATCCAGTCAAAGTCCGTGGCACCCCAAGTCTTGGCCAGCTCACACAGGTCGCGATGTCCGCCTTGAGCTGCCCCACGCAGCATCTCTTCGAAGTTCGTGGCACCCCAAGTCTTGGCCAGCTCACACAGGTCGCGATGTCCGCCCCGAGCTGCCCCACGCAGCATCTCTTCGAAGTTCGTGGCACCCCAAGTCTTGGCCAGCTCACACAGGTCGCGATGTCCGCCCCGAGCTGCCCCATTCAGCATCCTATCAAAGTAAGTCGCACCCCAGTCCTTGGCCAGCTCACATAGGTCGCGATGTCCGCTCTGAGCTGCCCCATTTAGCATCCAGTCAAAGTTGGTGGCACCCCAAGACTTGGCCAACTCACACAGGTCGCGATGTCCGTTACGAGCTGCCTCAAATAACATCCACTCGAAGTTCGTGGCACCCCAAGACTTGGCCAACTCACACAGGTCGCGATGTCCGCCTTGAGCTGCCCCATGCAGCATCCCATTGAAGCCTGTGTCGCCGAGGCGTCGGGCTTCTTCACACCCATGACGATTGTTACTCAATGCCGCTTCTTGCATAGTAGACATACGGATGTTTGTTAAATTAGCTAAAATGGCTTATAACTCGATACTATCGATGATGTCAGGATACACAGAATCAATTATGTTAAAAAATAGACATCCGAGCGGGGGACACCCCCCGATATTGTAGCCGAGTGAACACCCCCATGCCCCCTAAATGCAGTAGCCTAGGACCACTATGGATCTTCATCAGAGTCGCTCTCCGAAGCACTCTCGTCCTGCATCTCAGTCGTGCAATACAGCATGAGGAACGACGTCAGGTCGTGAAAAGCCTTAATAGTCTCGTGGCGCGCAAGGAAGTCGCGGAGCGCATTGCTGATGAAGACCTCCTCGGTCTTGATTTGCACCACCAGTTTGTTCACGTGCTGGACGTACTGGGGCATGTCGAAAAGCAGGTCGAATTTCCCACGGGCAATAAGACGGGCTGGGGCGACGGTCATTACCCTCGCGTTCGGGGCCCTGCGCCCAGCCAGCCTCGCGCGGCGCGTTACATCGCGACAGTAGATCATAAAGGAGGCGACGGTCTCCGGGATGAAGTAAAACAAGAATCGCGCGTCATTCAAGAGGTCCCGGATGGCGGGCTCAATGTGCCATGCCCCGCAGAGGTCCATAAAGGCACCTACGTCGCGGGCCTCGTTCCACCACTCATAGAAGAAGGCGCCATCGAGCCGAAGAAGGCCCACGAAGGTGTCCCACGGGATGGCCTTCTCCTGATACAAGATGCGACCATAGCGGTAGGCGGTGCAGCGAATCGTATGTGGGGAGAGCGGGAATTCCGCCACGCGATCGGTGTTCATGGCTCACAGTCTAATTTACACTTGCCGTTGGCCTTCAAATTTGACGATGATCACGAAGCCTGCAAGTCTACCATGAATCCCGAGGAGCAAGGCTTGCGGGCGAGCTATATCGCCGACATTTCACGGTACCTCGCGGGAGGCCCGACGAAGGAGCAGATGACGCTCCTGCTTGATACGATCGTCAACAAGTTTCGAGTCAACGTCTCCAGCAACCAAAAAGAGCATTATGTCATGTCCCAAGCGTTCACGACCGAGCAGCTGGGGGTGCTTTTGAACATTCTCACGGGGAAGACGTAGATGAACTGCACATCTATTTGATTCGTTTTTTCTGCTAGGTAGTTAACATGGCCGACTTTCACGTTTTGACAGGCTTCCCAGCGCGTACTTCAGAGGCTGATATTAGGGCTGCACTACGCAGTGTTAACCTGCGCATCGTGTGGGTCGACCGCACGCATTGCATCGTCGGACCCCTCAAGCGCGACGAGATCGATGTAAGGCCGTGGTGTTGGGAGCCGCTAAGAGCCGAACAGCGCGCCCTGATTGACAGCCCCCTCACCTTCGTGATGACCCCGCACGTGAAGACGTTTACGCCCACTTGTAATCCGCCACTTGTCATCTCAGAGTGCCATGTACAGGGTGCTACGCTGCGGGTGGTCCGCGATGACCTGCTTCCAGGGGGTACGAAGCAACGCGGTATCATTGCTTGCGAGACAGGGGCGGAAGAACTCGTCTATGCCAGCATGCCGTTTGGTTACGCTCAAGTGGCTCTGGCGTACGTCGGCGCGCAGCGTGGAAAGCTCGTTACGATCTTCTGTGGAGATACCCCAGCCAATATGACCCTCGTGGCCGCACGCTGGGGCGCTAAAATCATCCAGTGCCCGTCATGGGACGCGGCCAAGAAGAGTGCCTTGAAGTACGCCGCGGGCGTGGACTGTCCCCATCGCCGCACACAAGTACCCTTCGGCATCGACACGCCCGACTTCATCCGCATCCTAGCGATGCAGATACGCACGGCGACACCGGCTGATTTCGTGCCTCCAAAACGCATCTGGATTGCCTCGGGGTCCGGCACATTGGCGCGCGCCCTCGCTGAGGTCTGGCCGAATGCCACGTTGGTGCTCGTGCAGGTAGGACGCGCCCTTAATAGTGCGCACCGCGTACCAGTCGAGATTTTCGTCGCCCCTGAGGCCTTCGCCGAGCGCGCCAGGGACCCTCCGCCGTACCCATCAGCGGCCCACTACGACGCCAAAGTTTGGCAGTTCGTGAAGCTCCATGGGCGCGCCGGCGACCTGATTTGGAACGTCGGCTAGACGCGCGGACGTTGGCCATGACATTGTAAACCAAATGATTTGCAATTTGCTTTTTTGACCTGCATTTTGGCATTTGGTTGCAAATTGCAAGGATGGCTTTTACGGCAACATACCCGAACATTGACCTTGGGGCTTTTGATGGTGCCATCGAGGCCCTTCACGAGCGCACGACAGTGGAGGGCTCGGCAGAGCCAGTGGGGGACACCATCACCGGCGAATGCGAGTGGTGCGGCGACCATGACGCCAACGAGACTTACTCCCTTATCGTGAGGCTTCTTGGTGGCCTTGACACGGACGCCCAACAGCGCGTTTTGGACCGCTTTCAGAGCACGTTTTTCGTGACTGGCGCAAAGAAGGGCTCGGCCGAGGGTGTCGAGCTTGCTAGCGCCGACGATTTCACTGCCGCCGAGCTGAGCAGCGACGCCGCAACCTTCAGTGGCGCGCGTGAGGAGGATATCGACCTCGAAGACTTCGATGAGCGCAACAAGCCTCTCGACGCGACCGAGATGGATTTTGCCATTGGCGACGACACCGGGGCCGCCGACGATGACACCGCCGAGCTTGAGGCCGATGGCGCCACCGAGGCCGTTGAGTTCGCCGTTGGGCCACAAGAGGACGTCTCCGGGGCCGCCGAAGACGCCGGCATTGAGGCGTTTGAAATCGACGACGAGACCAGCGTCGCCGGGGCCGCCGAGCGCAAGAAGCATTTTAAGATCGTCGAACCTGCACCGACCATTGACAACGATGTGCCCGTGAGCATCGACGATTTCCAATTCGTGCCTGATCAGCCTGGTGACATCGCAGGTATGCCGATCGAGGACTTTCAATCGGTGGCCGACGCGAGCGACAACCCCGAGGCCCTCGATATCGCCTACAACGATTGGTCGACCAAGTCACATGCCGAGCAGACCACCATCGCGATGGATTTGCTGACCGACCTTATGGAAGGCTTTTAAGACCCGCCTTTGCTCTTTTTTGGTCTCGATCTTTTTGGAGGGACGATAATGCCGATGGCCATGAACCATCTGATGTCGATCGCCAAGCGAGCCCAACAAGAGGCCAGTGAGCCGCACATCAAGGAGGCGGGTGATCTCTTTGCCATCTATGAGCGCCTTCGGGATGAGCGTCAAGCGCTAGAGAAGGATGTGGACCCCAACATTTACACCGTCGCCCTGACCCGCGCCAACCCCAAGTTCGCCCACCAGTGGCCCGTCGTCGTCAAGATCATCGCGGTGCGAGGGCAGTTTTTCACGGCCGCCTTCAAGGCCTACATGCACTACGCGCGCAACACGTCCGTCGATGGGCTCGCCACCAAAAAGCTCGAGGAGCTTGACCCGCGGGTGAAGGCGGACCGTAAGCTGCGCGAGGCACCGCGCGTCGATCGCACCGTCGAGACCTTTGACGAGGCCGGCGTCTCAACGGGCTACGAGGTCGTGCCCGCGCCGGACCTTCCAGAGCCCTACGAGCCACCCAAGCAGCTGCTCCTCGAGGCCAGGCTGCGCGCCCGCGCCGAGCACGAGTCCTATTACACGTACCTCACGATTATCGAGGACGCCAAGTCGCGCTGGCCCCGCGACTACAAGCGCCGCTTCCCTAGCGCCCTCAAGGACGCCCTCGCTGCCGAGGCCTACAAGGAGCTGCAGGTGACCGAGCAAGAGAACGCCGAGGCCGCCAAGCTCGCAGCCGAACGCGAGGAGGCCATTCGAGCCGAGCATAAGGCGCATCTGCGGATGTGGCTTCAGCGGTCGATAGCCATGCCGGGACACGACGAGACTTTTGCGGCCCTGACGCGGCCCACGGAGTTCAGCCTTGGGTCGGCGGCCGCGAGCTGTGAGGAGTGGGTGCAGAAGGCCTAATTGTTCGATGAGTCTGTGGCCTATTTCAACCCAAATCGGCAAACGTCTGCAAGGCTTAATTCTGCGACTTATTTTTTGATGTGGCACATCCATAGGACAAGATGACTTCGAAAGGTGATCCTAATCAGCTGCAAGATACAGCATTGTTTGGCTATTGTGTGGGATGTGAATTAGCAAGACAACAGGGCGCCTTTGCCTTGAACTGGAGCCTGTTGGAAGCAGCCCGCGGTAAACTTTGCGACCAATGTCAGCTGGCGGTCTCCCTGGGCGCCTCCGACTTTAACGAAATGCTGCGCGTGGCAGCCCGAGGTGGACATCGCAACATATGCCAGCGAGCTAAAGACTGGGGTGCTACTGACTTTAACTGGATGCTGCTTGCGGCAGCCCAAGGTGGACATCGCGACCTGTGTGAACTGGCGGTCTCTTGGGGTGCTACTGACTTTAACTGGATGCTGCTTGCGGCAGCCCAAGGTGGACATCGCGACCTGTGTGAACTGGCGGTCTCTTGGGGTGCCACCAACTTTGATGAGATGCTGTATGCGGCAGCCCGAATTGGACATCGGGACCTATGTGAACTGGCCGTCTCTTGGGGTGCTACTGACTTTAACTTGATGCTAATTGCTGCAGCTCAAGGAGGACATCGCGATATATGTGAGCTGGCCGTCTCTTGGGCTAAGTCCCATGGAGTTGTTTGGGGCGCCATTGTCTTTGACAAGATGTTAAAATGTGCATCCACCGAAGAGCTAAAATCTCTCGCCAGATATTGGCAAGCCTGCGTCAAGGATCCAACTTTGCCAGCTTGGGTCAGTCTGTTCGGTCTGCTGCTCGTCACAGACGGCTACTTCCGGCTCAGGTGCCCACCAAGCGAGGGCAATTATGCTTCACCTGCACATGTCCGATGGTTGAAGATCGTCTCCCAGCTGCCGCTTGAGCTACAGGCGGTGGTGTGTTTTCGCGTTCATGGTCTGACACAGGACCCGGTCGTCACCGGCAGGGCCATCGACGCGGGCGGCTGTTGGCTCTTTGAGAAGTCGTCATAGCGCACTAATCTTTTTTGAATCACAGCTTAAAAGCCTACAGTTGCATCTTGCTTGACCATGAACCAGTTTTTGGCCGAGGCGCGTCTTCACATCCCTCAGATTGTGAGCCCCGTCGAGCCTGAGCTCGAGGTCCGCATCACGGTCGGCAATGTGGCGAAGTTTCTTGAGTACTTTGAGGCGCTCTGCCAGGGCTACAAAGGCGAGGCCAGCTCAAAGACGGGTAATCCCCCCGGCTTCACCTTCATGCAACGCTGCGACATCCAATACGGCAGCACAACCGCCTCTCACGCCGCGAGGCCAGCACCCAACGGGCCGCCCGCCCATGTCACGCTGCCTCCGCACCAGTGCCGTGTGACCTGTGAAGGACTCAAGAAAATCGACACGACCTTCATGCGTAAGGAGCTTCGCCTCGAGGCCCGCGAGCAGAACACGACCTCGGAGACTCGCAAGATGGTCCTGGTGGCCGAGGTGCCGCTCGTCGCGGAGGCGCTGCCGGAGGTCCTTGGGGCGTGCTTCCTGAAGACCCGCTGCTTCGCGTGCTTCGAGCATTGGCGCGTCGAGTTCGTCGCCACCTACCGCGTGCCGGTCCTCACCATCAAGCAGATTGTCGCGAGTCGAGGCGTATATTTCGCCTCTCCCATCAAGGACGTGGATGCCTTCCGGGCCTTCGTGCGCAACCCGATTTTCGTCTTCGATCAGCTCGCCATTGAGTACGAGCTGCTTGATCCGCGTGCTCTAACGACCCTCGACGCTATCGAGCCCGTCATGAACGAGTTCGAGCTCATCGACCGCATCATCTTCGCGCAGGATCGCAACGCCATTGAGTTTCGGACCATCCTCAGGGGTGCCTTTGAGTGGTACAAAGTGGGCCGGCGCGTCGAACCCACGACCATCAAGCAGGCGACCCTGCAGGCCAAGACCATGACGTGCCGCGAGTTCAATGAGGCGCTTTTCTTCCCCGAATGGTACGTCACGGAGAAGACGGATGGCACGCACGCGATGCTCTACTTGACGGAGACGGGCGCCATTTACCTGCTTCACGGGGACCCCGGCAACCCGATGGAGATGCTGCGGGCGGGCGACCCAAAGGCCACGATGCCAGCGATGATCCTCGACGGGGAGCTGGTTCGTGCAGAGTCCGCCGCGCCGCGCTTCATCATCTTCGACATCATGGCCATCAATGACGTGCAGGTCTACACGCTGCCTTTCTCGAAGCGCATCGAGTACGCCGAGGAGGCAAAAACGACCCTCGCGCCGCTCTTAACCGAGACGCAGATTCGCATCGAGACCAAGACCTTCACGCGCCTCGTGGACCGCCGCACCAACGAAGCCCGGTATTCAGAGCAGGTAAATGCGGCCGCCATCGAGGCCAAGTCGCGACCATACAAGACCGACGGACTCATCTTCGTGAGCCCGGGTTCGCCCTACTGGGAGACAACTGTGCTCAAGTGGAAGCCCAGCACGCACGTCACGATCGACTTCCTCGCCCGCAAGGTCCCCGACAACCTCAGGGCCATCGCGCCATTCCGCATCATGCCCGGGCAGACGCAGTACATCCTGTATTGCACGATTTATCAGGCCGAGAGGCTGCTCATCAACGAGCCCTCCTACGTCGTCTCACAGTTCGCGACTCGAAGCCTTACGTCGCGCTTCCCCACGCCCTTTCAGACGTCGCTGGGTGCCAACCTGCACCTGCTTCATTCGCCCCGTGACGACCTCGATGGGCAGGTCCTCGAGCTCGCTCCCACTTGGCTGGACCAGCGGGGTGAACCTATCGTTGGCCCACGCGGCCCCTTAACTCGCCTCGGATGGCGCTTTGAGCGTGTCCGCTCCGACCGTCACAGCGACGTCATCAGCGGCCAGTACTTCGGCAATTTGCTTGCCCATGCCGAGCAAAACTTGCTAACCTTCATGTACCCGCTGACGCTCGAGAACCTCCGGGGCGACATCCGCCTTTACTTCGAGTCCCTCAAGGACGACCGCTACATCGCCATGACGCGCTTTAACAACACCATTAAGCGCATGCTTTTCCGGCAGTTAAACGGCTCTACGACGCACCTTGATCTTGCTGGGGGTCGCGGCTCGGATATCTCGAATTATTTCGCGAACATTAAAGGCCGCGTCTTTGTCGTTGAGCGCGATGCGGGGGCCATCCAAGAGTTCGTCCTTCGCAAGCTTGATCGCATGAAGAGCTATGAGGGGACAAAAGGTGCGCTTCCCAGCATATACCTGGTGCAGCAGGACCTTGCTAGGCCGGCCATTGAAACGCTCGGTAAGCTCGAGCTGATGAACGCTCCCCAGGGGGCGACCGGCGCAGCGAGTGGTGCACAGACGCGCCTCTCCAAGCTCCAGTTGGCCTTTGACAACGTGACGTGTTTCTTCGCGATGCACTACTTCGTCGTGACGGACGCCGATATGGCCAACATCGTGACCCTCATCGGAGGCGCCATCAAGCCTGGTGGGCACTTTATCTTCACTATCTTTGACCGTGTGCGCGTCGAGGCTCTCCTTGACCGCGAGGCTCAAGCCGGTCGCAAGGCCTGGATCGTCCAAGAAGACGGACGCAAAAAGTACCACATCGAGCGCGCCAACGACGCCGAGCTGACGCCCAAGATTCGCCTCTTGCTGCCCTTCACTCGAGGCGCCCTTATCGAGGAATATCTGGTCAGCGCCGAGGCGATTATTGACCACTTTACGCGGCCCGCCGGCGGCTTCACTCTCGCGGCGCGCTATAACTTCGACGAGAAGTTCACGGACATGGTCAACTACGGCAAGGCCCAGCAAGGTTTGAGCGACGGCGATCGCACGTTTATCGGGCTGTATATGACGGTCGTCCTCAAGCGCAACTAGGCGGCCAGACGACGATGAAATTAATCGTGTTTCTTTTTTAGGATCATCCATGGATCGTGAGTCAAAGCAAGCCCTTCGAGGGACGGACGTGGCAGCGTGGCGCAACGACGAGGCTGGCGTGTATGGCATCGAGCTTCGGTACCTTGACCCTGCCGCCCAGAGTGTCATGCTGATCGTGCCGGCCGACGCCCACAAGGTCTGGATCGAGGGCGCAGGTTGGACCGGCAAGCTCCTTCACCTCGATCTTGCGGTGGCGCTAGTGCTGGAAGAGCTTCATTTCCTGCATGTCCCGCATGTCAAGATCGACACGGGCATTGTAGCAAAAAATATGATCAGGTTAATTGCCTTCACGGGCCGGACTACGCTCGAGACGCCATGGCGTACATACGAGTTCTCTGATATAGACGTTAAGGCCACTGAGGTTATCTATCTTGGAGCTCCTGAGATATCAGCCCCCTACACTGCAGCCGAGTAGGGGATACCCCCACGACCCCCCGACACTGTGACCGAGAAGAGCGCGTAATACTCCTGTATGCAGACGGGATAAACGGTACCTTTTTTGACCGCCCCAAGCAGCTCCGCATAGCCTTGGGTGTTGATCGCGATCTGCAGCTGAAGCTCAATCGGAATCTGCACCATGATGCGCCAAAAGCGCCCGTGGGGGGCAGGCGTTTGGGTGCCAACTTGCAGCATACCCTCAACAAGCATGCCGGCTAAAACCCAAATGCCTGCAGCTGCATTATAGGAACCAAAAGCATCAGTATAATTAGCTATGTCTTTGCAACCGTGATTTTCCCACCATGTAAAACGTGGAACTGGAACAAGCGGCAATGGCCCATGACGCCAGGGGTTTGGAGACTTGCTAGGGTTTATACGCGTCCAATGCCTCTCGACCATGGGGTAATAACGCGAGGGTAGCTGCAAGATACATCGTAGCGTAAAATCATCGCTCTCTGCCTTAAGTACACAACGAATAACACCATAACTTAGACTTGCTAAGATACGACCCGTGTTCCCTGTGATGAATTTGTCGAGCTCTTTAGTAGTAACCTTCTCATCGGGAACGGAGGTTGCAAGATAGGCGCCGACGGCATCATGGATTTCGCCATCTGGCCAATGACCGACGAGGCTCGCGATGAACGTATAGAGCTCAGTGAGACACAAGGGTGCTTGTTTACGGTCCGGCCAGAGGCGTAATTTGGTCTCAAAGTGCTGTTGGAAAAGAGCGTCCATGGCCGAGTAACGAGCTCAGTGATGTGAATCAGTTTTTTGGCCAGCATACAAAGATCACTGTAATAAGCAATCATGGGTGCGCTCGCTTGGCTTTTTATCGTGCTCGCGATTCTTGTGCTCGTGCTGCTCGGCGGCCTTGCGGCAGCAGGCGCATATTTCGCCAATCAGGCGGGGTCGAGCTTCATGACGGGCGTGAAATCGATCTTCATGCCGAACCCTTTGTCGGTAGGAGCTGCCCTTAGTGGTGTCTTCCGAGGCACGCCTAACCTTGCCGTGGGCAGCACGTGTCCGAGTGGGTCAAAGCTGCAGTCGACTGGCGGTGCTACAGGTACGGGCGTTTGCTTGACGTGCCCGGGCGTCCTTAATGGCGTCAATGCGTGTTACACGTGCGCGACTGGAACCGCATACCTTAATGCGGGTTCGGTTCCATCGTGTTGCTCAGGAGCGGTCTCGGGTACCTCATGCTCTGGGACATCCACGGCATCACCAGGTGGACCACCAACGGGGGTCATAGCGACTATTGGGGCATCCTGAAGGAAGCGAATTATTTTTTGCAACATTGGGTATGAAAACATAAATTATCGGTCATGCCGGTTGGTCCAATGGTCACCATAACCGTTTGGGTCCTTATCGTGGTCGCGATTCTGGTGTTCGCAGCACTTATTGGCCTTGGCGTAACGGGCGCGTACTTTGCCAATCAAGCCAGCACGAGCTTTACCACCGGCCTTAACTCGGTGCTCTCGCCTAACCCATGGTACGGAACATGGAGCTCTTTATGGGTTCCTCGGGCTGCAGTAAACCTGCCTCTTGGTACTACATGCCCTACTGGTACCAACCTACTGACACTGGCCAACAACACCGGGGTGTGCACAACGTGTCCTTCCAGCGCGACTGCTAAAAATGCCATGTGCATCGATAGTAGCGGTGCCATGGTAACCGCAACAGTACTGGCAACCATAGGTGCTACAAGCTCGAACACTTCTGCATTGACCTAGACCCAGCGCGATTATTTTTTGTGCCATAGAGCATCATAGGTGCCCGCAAGAAACTCTTTTGGGATTCGTCCGAGGGCGAGGCGCACCTGGGGGAGTCGAGAGGCGTTATTGAATGTCTTGGGCTGCAGTAGGCTCGTGGGGTGTTTCTCGCAATGCCATTAATTCACAAAAAATTGGCGCGTGGCATGTTCGTCATCCTCGCCAGAAGTTCTTACGTCGCGCCGCGACCTTCGTGAGGGCGTCAAGCTCGGTGGTCCACAGCTGCCTCCAATAGTCCGCGCCACGTAGCACGGCGATGCGCGCCTCAAGCTCAGCTATTTTTTGCTGCCTCTTGGCACTTTCGGAGCTCTGCCCCAGACGCAAGTTGCGAATGTAATTGTAGCTCGGCGGGGTCATTGCGGGGTCGGCATCGGCGTCTCCGGTCTCGTCGTCCTCATTGTGCGAGGTACCCCCGCTCGGAGTGCGCGCTGCAAACGCGTCCTCGAAGCTCTGAAGGACCATATAGCCGCTGATGTGAAACGGCAGGGCAGCAGTTGAGAGGTATTTCGGCTGCTCGATCAGAGCGCGGTTCAGCTTGAAGAAACCCTTGCTGGCAAAGAGTGCGTCTTGCTCGGGGACGCCGAGTCGCTTAATGAGCGTCGGGACGTCGACCGTAAACGCGTGTTCGGTCTCGATCAGGAGGGCGCGCTTAAAGACGCACATGACCAGCTCGCGCTCGACGCGGGCACGGTAAAGGGCCGCCCGCTCCGGCAGCCATGCGGCCACCACGTCGTAGTAGGACTTGAGCTCGAGGACGTGAGGGGCACCATCGGGCTTATAGCCGATGTAGTTGAGCTGCCGGCCCATTGGCTCGCTGAGGCCGATGCCGTGGGCGAGACCATGGCGGCCAAGATTGACGCCTCTGTAGCGGGCGTTCTTGAGCTTCTCAAGGGCGTCTGTGCGGGCCACGAAACTCACGTCGATCTCATTCTCGGTCAGAGGCTCGACGCTCGACTTGTTCAGGATGGACTCCGAGCCGCGGAAGTCGTGGATGAAGGGATGTTCAACGTACTTCGTGGCGCGCTTCTGCTGACCGTCGACCCACGTCCTCTCGGTGCCGATGCGGATGAGGTAGTCGATGTACGTGTCGCCGGTCATGCCGATCGGAAGCTCTGTCACGCGCACTTTAGTAAGCCCAGGGCCCGCTGGGCTGGTGGTGCAAACGCCCACTGAGAGGGTCATGGCTGACCGAGGCTGGTGGCTATCACTGCCGGCCTCGGCTGGTATGTCAAGAAGCGTGCCCTTCCAGCCATGACGGTCATAGGCCAGTGCACGGGCTCTGATGGCGGGTCCGATGGCGCTTGCCTCCTCCATATTAGCGCTGACAATCAACTGGCGCGTCATCGCGAGAAGCACATCGACGTCGATGGCGTGGGCGTTAAACTGCCACCCCGTCGCGGGCAACATAGCGTACTCAAAGACAGGCGGGATGGTGGGCACAAAGTACAGAGGCACGGTCCGCTTGCCGTCCTCGAAGCGGTATCGGAGCAAGGGCAGGTCTTCGGGCGGATAAAGGGCGTTCACTAGGTCATGGTTTAGCGCCACGCGGACGTACCTGGAGGCGCCCGGCTCCGGCTTCATGCGCGTCCCGAGCTCACCCTCGCCAATGAAGATAGGGAGGCGTCGGCTACCGAAGAAGGCTTGCGCGTCGCGCTTAATGACGTCCGCCATGATCTCCGGCTCGTGGTGATAGGCCGAGGCCGAGGCAATGGGGCCGAAGATGTTGCTGACGAGGTCGGAGTGGTTTTTCCCCTTGCCCCCGAAGTACTCTAGGGCGCCAAAGAGCATCCTGCGGCGGACGGAGTTGAGGCCATCGACCACACAAAGCAGCTTGCGCTCGAGGTCGTCGTGGCAATAGGCGCGATAGGGCCCGAGCAGATGTGCCCCACAGCTGGTTTGCAGCGCGCCAGATATCGACAGCGCGGTAGCAATAAGCGACCGGAGCGGCTCGGGTGCGGCGTCATCGTCGTTGCGCAGAAGCACTTTACGAGGCTCAGAGTCGGTCTCAAAGCAGGCTCGAAAAAGGCCTGGGGTCGCATCGTCATAGCAGAACTGCAACATGGCGGCCTCAAAGTTAGGGCCCGCGAACATGCGCTTGGTCTGGTCGTGACTGTGCCCAGCGAGACCCTTGTAGTACTGGACTTTCGCGCCTTTGAGCTCCTTGCAGTCGCGGACAAGGGCGTTGTAGATGATGCGCTCTTGGGCATATGGAGGCTCGCCCGCGGCCCCCGCAGCCTTCACAAGTTGCATGGCCCAGGGATGACCGCGGATCCTCATGGACTTTGCGAGCTCGAAAAGATCCTTGTTCAGCAGCTTAAAGTAGCCGTTGGAGCCCGCCCAGTTTCGGAAGGCCGCCTCGGTCTTGAAGGAGGCGAGGAGCTTCGATTGTGGGCCACTGAAGACCCGCACGAGGTCGGTCTCAAAGCGCCAAAGCAGCTTATGCTTGCGGATGAGGGCCGGGAAGAAGACGTCGAAGAAGTTGAGGATCAAGCACATGATCTTGCCTTCGCCGTCCACGTCCTGGTCGGTCGCAACGACGATGCGGCCAAAGTTGAGCGTCTGAAGCTCGGCCTCGGACTCGTAGGTCTTGTAATAATCGAGGCCGAGCACCTGCATGAAGTCCGCCCAGATGATGTTGCGGGCCAGCTCAGGATCGGGCAGCTTGACAGGTGGGACACGACTCTCGTCCATGATGGTGCACTCGCGGACGTTCTTCGGGACGCCCTGAAACGGGTACGCCGCGAGGTCGACACCGAGCTTCATGGGGCAGTCCTTGGAGCCCGCGCCCCTCGTGATCATCGTGTGGGCGGACGCGCCCTCGTCCACAAAGAGCGTGGCGCGGCTGCGGTCGGACCACTTCTTGGACTTCATGAGCTCGCAAGGGTCCCATTTACGCATGATGTGGCGGCGCTTGTGGCTCTCGAGGATCTCGCCGACTTCCTTAACGAGCGCCTGCTTCTGGAGGGACTCAAGGCGTTTTCGGACGTGTGCCACGAGCTTTCCTAGGACGCCAGAGGGCAGCGTATAAGGCTCGAAGAATTCCTTGGAGTTGGCCACGGTGAAGGACGAGTAGTTCTTACTTTGCGACTGCCACTGGGGCTTAGGGATGAAGCCCGCGACATACGTCGTGATCATGCCGCCCGCGAGGCCACCGACGTCCACGCCCTCGGCCGTATGCTGCTGAAGAGCGGCCGTGACTTGCTTCGAGAAGTGCCCAAAGAGCTGCGCCGCGGTCATGACATTGACGCCGTTTATGCACGCCCAGTCGCGGCCAATATTGAGGCCCTCGTTGAGCACAAAGACCACGTTGAGAGGATATCGGTGCCGGAGGGGTGCCTCATAGAGGGTCTTTTTGGCCGCCGGTGAGAGGCTTCGAACGTCGCCCATCTTCTCGGGGTCAATGGTGCAGGCGACTAAGACGGCCTCGGGGCCATGGATCTGATGGGCGAAGCTCTGAAGGCGCGTCAACACGTCGGTGGCATCGTCGCCAATGCGCTTCCCGTTGAACCAGACTGGCGCGTTGAGAAGCACAGAAAGCTGAGTGAGCGTGCCTTCGAGGGCCTTCGTGAGGTGGCCAATGTTGCCTACGTTCATGTCAAAGCGCTCTGCAAAGCGAGGCTCAAGGCGCACAAGCGTGAAGGGGTTCGAGGCCGAGATCGGAATCGCCCCACCCTCGACAAGCCTGCTGCTGCACGGATATGGAGGCGGCTGAGTGCCAGTTCGGAGCTCCAAGACGTCCTCGCGGCCATACTCGAAGGGCATCAGGTCGCGCGAATATGCGCTGAGGGTCGCAATGTCCTTGTTGGAGCGACCCTCGATCCATGCCGCGCCTCTGTGGCAGACCTTATGGGCGAAGAGGCGCCCGTTGTCGGCGTCGATGGTCACGAGCTCACTGAGGCGCGAGTAGCGTCTTGCCAGCTTGAGTCCGATGCCGTTTGTGCCGCCTGTGATCGAGTTCGGGCGGCCATTGCCGGCATCGCCGTTGTGCAGGAACATCGAGAGGATGAAGGGCTGCCACTCGTTGAGGTCGGGGTGCTTTACGACCGCGAAGCCGGGGCCGTAATTGAGGACCTCTACTATGGCGCCATCGGCCGTGGGGACGAAAGACACCCTGAGCTCCTTGACGGAGGCTCGGACCTCTTGATCGAGGACGTTAATGAGCAGCTCCTGAATCATCAGAAGTGCGCCTGGGGCAAAGATCAACTTCTGCCAAGCCAGGCGACCTTGGCCTGTGACCACGAGGCACTCGACGTCCGTGGGCCGTGAGCCACCGCCCCAGTAATCCTTCGTTTCAATGGACTTTTCGCTGTCTCCGAGGGCAAGGGCCATATTGCTGTAATGTTGATAGGGTCGCGGCGATTCATTTTTTTGAATCGCATAGTGCCTAGTAGCATCGAAAATGCGTGTGCGCTTCTGTTAGACGTTCACCTAGAAGCGATCGACAATGCAGACACCTAATTCACAATTGCGGGAGGCGGCCCTCGCGGGGAATCGTGATATTTGTGAAGCTGCTAAGTACCAAGGTGCTACTGACTTTAACGGGATGCTGCGTGGGGCAGCTCAAGGCGGACATCGCGATCTTTGCGAGCTGGCCGTGCATTTTGCACAACAAAATGCTAACCGGGGTGCCATTATCTTTAACTGGATGCTGAGTGGGGCCGCTCAAGGCGGACATCGCGACCTTTGCGAGCTGGCTAAGGTCTGGGGCGCCACGGACTTTGACGAGATGCTGAATAGAGCAGCTCGAGGTGGACATCGCGAGTTATGTGAGCTGGCTCAGGCCTGGGGTGCCACTAACTTTAACGAGATGCTGTATCAGGCCGCATACGGCGGACATCGCGACCTTTGCGAGCTGGCCAAGTCCTGGGGTGCCACTAACTTTAACAGGATGCTGATTTGGGCAGTCGATGCTGACCTAAAGAAACTGGCCAAGTACTGGCAAGCTTGTAAAGCTGATTCAACTCTGCCGGCTTGGGTAAGTTTATTTGGCTTACTTATCATCAATGATGGTTACTTCACATTAGCAGCTCAAACCTCACCTGAGCATGTCCGATGGTTTAAGATCATCTCCCAGCTGCCACTTGAGCTGCAGGCAGTGGTGTGTTTTCGATGCCATGGTTTGACCCAAGAGCCAATCATCACTGCACAAAAGATCGACAATGGAGGACGTTGGTTATTCCCCGAGTGAATTATTTTTTGATCTCGAGCAGATACCACTTTATCACGGCAAACATGCGTGTTTTGATATACCTCGTGTCACTGAACGCGAGAGAAAACCTGCAGCGTATTCGTTATCACAGTGAGTTTCACATTGATCTTGATGAGGCCGAGATCAGGTCTAAGCTGGCAGGGACGAGCTTTGAAGTGTCGCCAGTTGAGGTTGGAAAATCAGCTTCACGCGAAAGCAAGATGAAGGTCAACGTATGCAACAATGTCGAGGTCATGACCCTTATGAGCCTCCTGATTCCGCCCATCCAGCGCGTACGCTTTTACTGCGACCAAGTCCCGCGCGGTATAACGCGTGATATCTTTCTCTTCGAAGTTGTAGTCGCTAAGCCGCTCGAAAAAATCGAGGCGTGTGTGCAAGCTGTGGAGTTTGTCAAGGCGCGCATCGATATCGCCTATGAGACGGTGCTCGAGAAGGTCCACATGATCTATTATCCGGACCGAGAAAAGCCGATTGCTGGTGCCATCGCCATCTGGATTGAAGACAAGACCCAGGCACTGCTGTGCCAGAAGGCGCTGCTGTCAAGTTAGGGGCTGAATTATTTTTTGATACCGATTTAGATATATAGACTTGCGGACACATCACACACAGGGCCACCATGTATGTGCTCATTTACATCGCCCACCAGCACCTCTATCGCAGTGTTAAAACGGACCTAGGGCTCGCTGAAGTTAATGCCCGCATCGCGCCTTACCTCGCCGTGTTGGCCTATCGCATGGTCGAACGGCCCCTTGGAGGGCAACCTCTGGTCCACGAGCTCGTCCCAGACCCATCGGCGCCACTGCGAAACACTGTTATGGTGCACGTTGGCACCATCGAGGCCGCGGATCGAATCGCGCTCGACGTGAATTTAAGCCTCTTCCAAGTGGCATTCTACGACGCCGCCTCTGATCATAAACGCAACCCACTTCTCGAAGAGGTGCGCGTTTTCAGTTCGTCTCTGACATGCCTTCGGGAGACACTTGAGGACACGGCGGGGCATAATGAGATTGTAACAAACACGTGCAAGGTCGCGTACAGTGAGGGCCTGCAACACTGGGTCCTCGTGGCCGATGACACTGGCAAGAATGTCGCGGTCTGGACCAGTCGAGAGCGCATTGGCGAGTACAAGCGGGCTATTGGCGTCTGATTCGTTCGCGGGTCTATTCTTTTTTTGCAAGCCCGCATAAAAAATTCAAACAGCCAAGTGACGTCCCCATCGAGTAGACGACATTGGGTTCGCAAAATCCTGGTTTCCGGCACGTAGATTTTCGGCAAGAAGGCGTGTGTGAGGTAAAAATGCACCCTCGCGAGGTGCCATTGCAGCTCACTGGGAAGCTGCGCGGCGATGGTCATAAAGCGCGCCGCGGCGCTCGGGGGGCCGTGCACCAAGAGGCCTTCAGTAACGACGACCATGAGCCCAAAGACGCGACGAATTTCGCGCTCTTGGAGTGGGCCATTCATTGGCCTTGAACTACGATCATGCGCATAGATGATTTCTTGCTCACTGTAGTCCAGGTGCTGGAAATAAAGCCGCGCACTGGGAAACATGCGCATGGTCGCGAGCCACTCAGCCACGGAGGAGCGACCACCTAGTGCGAGCTGACTATCCATTCGGCACGGGTTTGAGATCGCGGCAAGCTCACGCAGCTGCTGAAACTTTCCTCGCTGGGCAAATGCGCGTAAGATATAGCGAGAGTCTGGAATGAATGGATACAGTACTTTCAGGATCTCAAAATCGACCTCGGTCGGGGCATACATGTTATCGAGGTCGAATATTAGCCGTAAGAGGAACTCTAACGTGCGAAGCTTCTCTTGATCCAAGACCTCCCAGAAGTCGTCGTTCTCGGCAAGGTGGAGGCGTATAACAAGCTCGAGCCGCATGTCGAGGACGACACTGATGTGCTCACGTAAGATCTCATAGTGTGTTGGCCACTGGTTATGCCAGATGTAGTGGCGCGGGTTGGCGGGTGTGAAGGGAGTACTAAGCAGCCACGTAATGTCGCCCGCCGTGGTCACTAGGCGCGCCGGCCACTTGGCGTCCACGAAGAGGTGTGCCGGGATAGTGTACATGTCTTATTAGACTTGCAGACGTTTACCGAGTTGGGTTAAAATAGGCCACACTACTGGCTGATAAAACGCACGTCTGTGAGAAATCAAAAAACCAGTGGCCTTTTTCGGGACCAGAAACTATTTTTAACCTAAATCGGCAAACGCGCACAAACTGATGGCAGAGGTTGTAGCTGAAGGAGCCGAATTGCTCAGCGAAGAGGCCCCCGCCCTTGTCGACGAAGCCGAAGTCGGTTTTGAGTCATTCTCGGGCAAGCCACATCTTCCCGAGGGAGGCGCCGGCAAAGCCCATTCACACCGGGCCTTTAACCCCATGGACTCCATGCAGCATCGCTCGCAGGAGCAGTTCGCGGAGCACCTGGCGACCGGCTGGAACTACTCGAGCTTTCACACCGCGACCCTCGTCTTTTGCGCCATCACAGTCATTGTCCTCGTTGGTCTCATCAGTGCGGGTGTTTTGAAAGCGCCCAGTACGGCGCTTGTGGGCCTCGGAGTCGCGTTCGCAGTTCTGGCGTTTGTGACAATCGGGCTCGAGGTCTATACGTCGACGCTCATGCCCAACATCGGTGACATGCTCCACAGCAAGAAGTTATCGCACTTTTTCAACCAGCTAGACGTGCCTATGGTTTGATGGTGTTTTTGCTGAGACGAAACACCGATGTGGTTTTTTTGAATGGGTGCTTTGGATTAAAAGAGGCCGTGGGACCGAGCAAACCGCAAATTATCACAAGTCCATGGCAACACCCAATGATCAACTCTGTAAGGCAGCCCGTGATGGTCGGCATGATTTGTGTCAATTAGCGAAAGATCAAGGCGCTGATGACTTTAACAGGATGCTATTGGGGGCAAGCCAAGGAGGACATCGGGACATATGCCAGCTGGCTAAGGACTGGGGCGCTACGTACTTCTACTGGATGCTATGTGAGGCAGCAAAGAATGGAGATCGGGACCTATGCCAGTTGGCTAAAGACTGGGGCGCTGATAGCTATAGCTGGATGATAAACGGAGCCGCAGAAGGTGGACATCTTGACCTTTGTGAACTAGCTGTCGATTGGGCTAAGGCCGATGAAACGCCCTGGAACTCCATTAACTTTAACTGGGTACTTGCTAGGGCAGCTCAAGGCAGACATCTTAACATATGCCAATGGGCTAAAGACCAGGGCGCTAATAACTTTGATGGGATGTTATATTGGGCCGCAGAAGGCGGCCATCGCGACCTTTGTGAGCTGGCGATGTCCTGGGCTAAAGCCCCTGGAAACACCACTGACTTTAACAAGATACTGCGTGGGGCCGCCCAAGGCGGACATTCTGACCTGTGTGAGTGGGCCAAGTCCCGGGGTGCTACTGACTTTGATGGGATGCTGCGTGAGGCCGCGCAAGATGATATAAAGTCTCTCGCCAAGTACTGGCAGGCCTGCACAAATAATCCAACCTTGCCGGCCTGGGTTAGCCTCTTTGCGTTGCTCTTGGTCACTGATGGCTATTGTGAGCTTAATGCCAAAGCATCACCTGAGCACATTAGATGGGTCAGGATAATGTCTCATCTGCCCCTTGAGGTGCAGGCAATTGTGTGTTTCAGGTGTCATGGACTTGCCACTATACCAGTCGTGACTCGATGCAAAATCGATGAAGGCTGGCAATGGCTCACCCCCATAATAAACGCGCACAATGGGACACCCCCACAATAAACACCACATAGATCATTGTTTTTTAGCTGCGTAACACCCTCAGGATTTCCTCGAGCTGCTCCATGACTGCGTCGCCGTCACGAACACGCCATTGCTCCCCCGTCAGGGCGTTTAAGAGGCGCGCTGGAAGGCCACTTAAGAGTGCATAGATGGCAGTCTGCAGCTTGTATTCGATCTGCAGGTCAGCCGTGCATTTAATTTCCCACAGAATTCCATCAGAAATAATGTCCGCGCGGGCACCGATGCCGCGGTCGTTGGCAAGTTCGACCTCAAACTGGATACTTGGTGCATCAGATGTGTTGGCGCCCACTCGCGCCCGCAACAAGGCGCTTGTGGCTTCGAGGACGCTCTCGGGGAGCCAGTTGGGGGCGCCACTTAGCACGCGCAAACGGTGATGCTGCCCATGCTCAGCAGTCCACTGGACGAGCCCAAGAAGCGCCCTATTGCCGTCGCGAAGGGCGCGATCACGGGCGTCCTTGAGCAGCTTGCGGTCGCAGTGAATGGCAGCGGCGACGTCCTCGAGGGACCGCCCCGCGAAGTGCTCGGGGATGACGAGGCCGTTGATCATGCTGATGTTCTCGACAAGGGTTAGTCCTCCGTGGCCCACATGGACGTGCGTCTTGAGGCCCGCCACAGACTCGGCCGCTTCATACTCGCGCTCAAAAACGGCATCGACGAGCGGGATAAGGGCGCGCAATTGTGCCGTGCTGAGCCATTTTGTGAGGTCGGTAGCAGCGACTTGAGGCGCCCGAATCCGCTCTGGGAGTGCCTCTCGTGGGGGGATGACACCGGCAATAGGGCGGAAGGAAAGCGGCTTGTACGGCGCAATATGATAGAGCATGAGAGCGCATTTGGCGCGTGTCAGGGCCACGTACAGGGCGCTTGGACAGCCGTGAGGGGTCTTACCCCGCTCATAGCTGGCGTCGGCCCCAAAGACGAGGACGATCTTGCGCTCGCGGCCCTTCGACTGGTGGTAAGAGGCGATCACGACCTTATGCGCCAGCTCGGCCTCGTTGAGAGCCCCTTCGTCGCTCATGCCATAATAGACTGGGACACCGCTCGCCACGAGGGCGTTTTCGATGCTATGAAGGGCGCGTACATAAGGGTACCTAGCCTTGATGGAAGGGGCCAGCAGGAAGTAGTCGCTGGCTCGTGACCGGCCCGCCGCGATGGAGCGCGTGATCATCATCGCGACCTCGTGGGCGAGCTCATCGACGCCTTCAGCGACCCTCTCCGAGACACATTTTGTCTCATCGTGCCAGCGGTCGGCGCGGTACTTCGCGAGGCCTTCACCGGGGCGCTGGCTCGCCGACTTAAGGCGCTCTTCGCCCTCGAGAAATTCGCGATTGATAAACCGGCAGATGGCAGGTGCGCAACGGTATGTTTCCGAGAGCGTGAAACGGTCAAAGGGGTGGCCCCAGGCCTGCTCCGGGGTGCTTAAGAACTCCACCGACGCGCCTTTGAACTCGTAAATGCCCTGATGGACGTCACCGAATAGATAGAGGGCGGTCTCAACGAGGTGCTTAGCGGCACCACCCCGAAAGTCGCACAAGTAGCGGCACACGAAGTCGAAATACAGGGCCGTCATGTCTTGAACCTCATCGATGACGAGAATGAAGGGGCGTATAGAAGCCGGTTCATCTGCTGGAACCGGCGCTTGTGGCTCGTCATCGAACTCGGCGTCGTCGATGACACCCTCGTGACCCGACTGCGGTTGACCCCCCAGTAGCCTAATAAGCTGCTCATCGGTATGAGCCGCACGGTCGTAGTACTTCACGGCGAGCGAGTGGTACGTATGGACCTCGACGTTCGTGAGACCTGCGGCCGCGATGGCTTCCTTGACCTCAAGTCTCAGCTGCGCATTGAAGGTCAGCGACAGGAAGTCGGCATCGGGGCGCGCCTTCGCGAGGCCGATGATGGTCGTGCTCTTGCCGGCGCCAGCAATGGCGTTTGTGGCAGCTCTAGAGCCGCTCTTGGCGCTCTGAACGTGCTGGATTAGCGCCCTCTGTTCGGCACTGAAGATGATGGTGGGTCGGGCGGCCATGGTTAGAAATAAGTGGAAAGCCGTCCCTCTTCAGACGCAAAAAAGATTTCTTAACCGCGTTTTGGCACATACACCTGTGCAGCGGTTATGGCATTTGGTTGATGTTTCAGGGGGTGTCCGACGCTAGGTGGAGTCACCATCTTGCGAACCGGCACGAGCCACTCAAGGACGGCGGCCAAGGCGGCCTCATTGTCGACTCTGACGTGGTAACTGTAGAAGCCGGTTCCTTGCTGTACAGTGGCATGAAATCGCATGAGGGCCATGACATACGCGCGCTTAGTGAGAACGAAATAGCGTTGAAGGACCTCGGGGTGATTGGCACTCTTCAGCTCCACGACCACAGACGGCTGCTTGAAGTACCGGGCCAGCGTAACGACGATGCCACCAGCGCAGTGATATTGCTTGTAGATGCCGGTGCTGGCATCGAGTTGTTTTTCCTTAAGCATGAGGGTGCCATGGAGCTCCTCGGCGTATTCCGAGCGGGCGTGGGCATAGGGTGGGATGTCGTAAATGGCCACGGTGGGGACGTTTTCCCCGAGGCATTCGATCTGATAGGTGGGCATTTGGGGGCTTTTAAGGTGGTGCGAGAGGAATCAAATATGGACATCCTGATGCCCGACTGTGACATGCGAGAGGCGCCACCGCCGAGGCGACATCCGCTCCACTCGGCCTTTCAGGCTAAAGTCGACCCCGACCGGCCCAGTTGGCTTGATCTCTTTGGCACCCACCCCGCCGTTCAGCTGGCCGAAAAGTACCAGGAATACCTGCGCCGGCAGGCTCTGGACGGCACCGTTAACATCGACCGGGTCCCATTTCGAACGCTCTTGCAGATCGTTAATCGCGCGCCCCACGTGCTGATCATCTTCGGTTTTACGCGCTGGACAGAGTTCTTCGCGGCCACGACGGACTCGTACATTCGCTACGTCATGATCGCCCACGACATCCCCGAGGCCCGTGAATGGCTGCCAGGCTGGTACCGTGGGCCTTGGAGCTTCCTCGTGGATGGCGACTTTGTAGGCATCAGAGGCGCCATGGCGAAGCGCGTTTTGGGCGCCATCTTGAGCGAGGATATTACGCGCCGCGCTTGGCTGCATTGGGCGTGTCGGAGCCGGTACCTCGTGCAACCTTGGGAACTTGATGTGCTCGATAACGCCATTGAGTGTGGGACACCCCCACGACCCCCCGCGTCATCAATCGACCCCCCGAGACAGCAGCCGAGTGGGGGTGATCCCCACGAGCCCCCTAAGACAGCAGCCGAGGGTGGGACACCCCCACGACCCCCTGCATCAGCAATCGATTCTGTTTCGAGGGGAGATATGGAGGTTTGTATCCATCAAGATACAAAAGATGATATTCTTGTAGACCCCCAGACGGCAGTTATTTGGCGCAGTATACCGCTGGTCTCCAAGTTCAATGTCACTGATCTGACAACAATCCTCGAGCGCGAAAGTGTCTTTAAACCAGTCCGCAGTGAACGTGAACAGCGCTTTCAGGTATATATTTTTGCACAACAACGCGCTGTCAAAAGCCTCTGGGACTAAGTGCGAGCCCCAAGGCTGCCTGTATTTTTTGAAGTAGAATGTGGTAGTCATAGATGATGGAGATCGATAAACGCTTACGAGAGGCAGCGTCAGCAGGTGATGAGCGTGGTTGTCGTGACGCTCATCGCCAGGGGGCTACGGACTTTAACGGGATGCTCTATAGGGCAGCTCAAGGCGGACATCGCGACCTTTGCGAGCTGGCCGTGCATTTTGCACAACAAAATGCTGCCTGGGGTGCTACGGACTTTAACGGGATGCTCTATAGGGCAGCTCAAGGCGGACATCATGACCTTTGCGAGCTGGCCAAGACTTGGGGTGCCACCAACTTTAACGAGATGCTGAATAGAGCAGCTCGAGGTGGACATCGCGACCTTTGCGAGCTGGCCAAGACTTGGGGTGCCACCAACTTTGACTGGATGCTATATGGGGCAGCCCGTGGCGGACATCGCGACCTTTGCGAGCTGGCCAAGACTTGGGGTGCCACGGACGTTAACTGGATGCTATATGGGGCAGCCCATGGCGGACATCGCGACCTGTGTGAGCTGGCCAAGACTTGGGGTGCCACCAACTTTGACTGGATGCTAAATGGGGCAGCTCGGGGCGGACATCGCGATCTATGCGAGCTGGCCAAGACCTGGGGCGCCACTGACTTTAGCATGATGCTGTCTGGGGCCGCTCGAGGCGGACATCGCGACCTTTGTGAGCTGGCCGTCTCTTGGGCTAAGGCCCATGGAGACCCCCTGGGCGCCACGGACTTTACTGGGATGCTGTATCATGCCGCATGCGGTGGACATCGCGACCTTTGCGAGCTGGCCAAGGCCTGGGGTGCCACGAACTTTACTGGGATGCTGTATCACAACATACGAGATGACATAAAATCTCTCGCTCAGTACTGGCGAGCTTGTGCAAGTGATCCAACCTTGCCCGCCTGGGTTAGCCTCTTTGCATTACTCTTGGTCACTGATGATTACTTTAAGCTTAGTGCCCAAGCCTCACAAGAGTACCTCCGATGGTTCAAGATCACCTCCCAGCTACCACTTGAGTTACAAGCAGTGGTATGTTTTCGCTGCCATGGTTTGACCCAAGAGCCAGTCATCACGCGACAAAAAATCGATGATGGTGGTCGTTGGCTCTATCCATCACACGATTGATCGCGCGATGGCGTCTAGAAGCCGACTCGGAGCGAACAGCACGTTCAGGAGCACATCTTTGCCAAGCGGCGGACCAGCAAAATCGACTGCTGTCTCAGGGGGTCGTGGGGGTGTCCCCCACTCGAGAGGTATGATTATTTTTTGAATGTATGTCACAGAGTATTAAGTCATGACGGAACAAGCTAATATCCGACTCCTGAATAATGCTCTCGCGGGAAATCGCGCAGAGTGCGAGGAGGCACACAGGGACGGCGCTACGGACTTTAACTTGATGCTGTATCAGGCCGCACACGGCGGACATCGTGACCTTTGTGAGCTGGCCAAGACCTGGGGCGCCACTGTCTTTAACATGATGCTGTCTGGGGCAGCCCATGGCGGACATCGCGACCTTTGCGGGCTGGCCAAGTCCTGGGGCGCCACTGACTTTAACATGATGCTGCGTGGGGCAGCCCATGGCGGACATCGCGACCTTTGCGAGCTGGCCAAGTCCTGGGGCGCTACGGACTTTAACGGGATGCTCTATAGGGCAGCTCAAGGCGGACATCATGACCTTTGTGAGCTGGCCAAGACCTGGGGCGCCACTGACTTTAACATGATGCTGTCTGGGGCCGCTCGAGGCGGACATCGCGACCTTTGCGGGCTAGCCAAGGCCTGGGGTGCCAGGGACTATAACTTGATGCTGTCTGAGGCCGCTCAAGGTGGACATCGTGACCTTTGCTGGCTGGCCACGGCCTGGGGTGCCAGGGACTATAACTTGATGCTGTCTGAGGCCGCTCAAGGTGGACATCGTGACCTTTGCTGGCTGGCCAAGGACTGGGGCGCTACTAACTTTAACGGGATGCTGTCTGGGGCAGCCCATGGCGGACATCGCGACCTTTGCGAGCTGGCCAAGACCTGGGGCGCCACTGACTTTAACATGATGCTGTCTGAGGCCGCTCGAGGCGGACATCGCGACCTTTGCTGGCTGGCCACGGCCTGGGGTGCCAGGGACTATAACTTGATGCTGTCTGAGGCCGCACACGGCGGACATCGTGACCTTTGTGAGCTGGCCAAGACCTGGGGTGCTACTGACTTTAACGGGATGCTCTATAGGGCAGCTCAAGGCGGACATCGCGACCTTTGCGAGCTGGCCAAGTCCTGGGGTGCCACTGTCTTTAACATGATGCTGTCTGGGGCCGCTCGAGGCGGACATCGCGACCTTTGCGGGCTGGCCACGGCCTGGGGTGCCAGGGACTATAACTTGATGCTGTCTGAGGCCGCACACGGCGGACATCGCGACCTTTGCGAGCTAGCCAAGGCCTGGGGCGCTACTAACTTTAACTGGATGCTGTGTGGGGCAGCTGAAGGCGGACATCGCGACCTTTGTGAGCTGGCCAAGGCCTGGGGTACTATTGACTTCAACTGGATGCTGCGTGAGGTAGCTCGAGGTGGACATCGTGACCTTTGCGAGCTGGCCAAGGCCTGGGGTGCCAGGGACTTTAATGGGATGTTGACGAGGGCAGCTCAAGGCGGACATCATGACCTTTGTGAGCTGGCCAAGACCTGGGGCGCCACTGACTTTAACATGATGCTGTCTGAGGCCGCTCGAGGCGGACATCGCGACCTTTGCGAGCTAGCCAAGACCTGGGGTGCCACTGACTTTAACAGGATGCTGTATCAGGCAGCCCATGGCGGACATCGTGACCTTTGCGAGCTGGCCAAGTCCTGGGGCGCGACTGACTTTAACGGGATGCTCTATAGGGCAGCTCAAGGCGGACATCGCGACCTTTGCGAGCTGGCCAAGTCCTGGGGCGCCACGAACTTTAACGGGATGCTGTATGAGGCCGCACGCGGCGGACATCGCGACCTATGTGAGCTGGCCAAGACCTGGGGTGCCACAGACTTTAACAGGATGCTGTATTACAACATACGAGATGACATAAAATCTCTTGCCAAATACTGGCAGGCCTGTGCAAGTAACCCAACCTTGCCCGCCTGGGTTAGCCTCTTTGCCCTGCTACTCGTTACAGATGGTTACTTTGTTCTTAGTACCCCCTGCATCGCATATGTTAGATGGTTTAAGATCGTCTCTCAACTGCCACTTGAGTTGCAAGCAGTGGTATGTTTTCGATGCCATGGTTTGACCCAAGAGCCGATCATCACGAGGCACCGGATCGATGAAGGGGGGCGATGGCTCTGGCCTGCAGATTAGACTTGCGGACGTTTGCCGATTTGGGTTAAAATAGGCCATACCACTCGACAAAACGCAAATTACCCTTAATGGGTCAATTATTTTTTAGACCATTGTGGCAAAAAATAATCAGCATGTCTCGTTAGGCAAGCTCCACACGAAGCCTCTCAAGATCGACGTCGTGGAGTGGCGTCTGACGCGGCCTAATGTGGATGAGCTTCGTGGTGCCGGTCGCCTTCAAGACCATCAAGCAGTGGGCGTCTTGCGTGAATTTGGCGCACCTAATTGTGGCCATGATAGCGCGCGACCTGCTATTCCAGACCTCGAGTTGGGCAGGATCAAGAATATGAAGCTTGCGTCCATTGCGGGCGTTAAGGCCTGTGGCGCCGATCTCCGGAGGCGTGAGATTGCCAGTTGCGGGGTCGCGCCCGTAGGCGAACTTAGCGATAGTGGCGGGCCAGTAGCCGCGAAACTTGGCTGCCTGGAAGGCATGCTCAGCGGTGGGGAATGTATAATCCCAAAGCTGGATGGGCGAAGGATAGAAGTTCGAGAGGACGCGACGCCAATGTGGGATGGCCTTAAGACGGTCCACCGTCTGTTGCCATTGGGGTCCACTGCCGACTTCTTCTTGTGGGCCATGGCCGGGGGCAACATCCGCGGACCCTGAGTAGTATGCGAGTGCCATGGCGTGCTTGTTCACATGGGTATCGCGAGATTCAAATAATTGATTCTGAGCCAGTGATAGTCTACTTGTGGACACCTACAAATTACCGCCAGTCTATGTCGCAAAAAATAGGCTTCGGTAAGTATGCTCAGCTGAGCTACGAGGCAGTCCTGGCCGATACGAGTTATTGCAACTGGGTACTCAAGGCCGGCGCGTCCACTCAAGACAATCCCAGTCTGCGGGCTCTTTATGAGTGGCTTTTGCAGTTCGCGGTGGACGTCGGCAAGGGCCCGCAGATGCCGATTGGACCGGCAAAGGCCACTACCCAGGGCAGCCTAGACGCTCCACCGGCGTACCATGGTGCAGGGCTCAAGCCCTTAGCGATCATCGAACAGCCCCGCCTCATGTTGATTTACAACGGCTTTACTATTGGTCCCAAGAACACTCAGTTCGGCCAAGAGTTGGCAGACGGTGACCTCATCGTGTGCCGCATGACACCGGGGCAGCCAGGCAAGACGACCTTCATCCTCAGCGTCGCTCAAGGCCTATGGGCGAAACAAATGAAGGTCGTTGGAGCTGGCTCGTACATCTACGACCTGACCTCGGACCGCGCACCCTCTGCCACACTCGACAGTGCCGCTCTTGGGGCCGCCCAGGGGGCCAGGGGTGTCCCCCTTTGGTAGCGCAAGTTTCTAGGAGTCAATTGCCACATGTACAACGCCATGAGCCTTATGAGCTTCGAGGGCAAGCGTGTTGAGTTCATCTGGACTCGCGATAATTAGCAATAGACTTGCGGTTCCGCAAGTCTGATCGGCCATTAATTTTTTGACCAGCTCGATGAAAAAATTAATGGCCGATCAGATGCCAGGTCGTGGCGCTCGCATCGTCGCCAGAATAGAGCCTATCTTGCATGAACACCAGTGGGCGTGGTTGGCATTTCCGTCGTTGACGGCTTGATCGTAGCTTGCGCCCAACGCGCGAAGCTTGTGGGCGATGTAGTCATGGCCCTCGGTATACAGCGCTTCTATGAGGGGCGCAAGCTCATCTACTTTGCTCATAATGTCCGTAGACTTGTGGGCCTTTGCTGCAAGTCTAGTGATAAGACCCCCTCTAAAAGCCTTCAAAAAATCACAATCATGCCATCAACTAACGCTGTACCAGCTACGCTTGCGAGGTAAAATCGCCTTCGCCTCGGCAGGAGTCATTGCGTATAAAGTGCTTCTGCGCCGCTGAGCTTGAGAGGCAACGAGCCCAAGCAGTAGGACCGACACGATGAGCGCGAAGCAACAGACGACGAGGGGACCGGTCCCGGCGTACCGCGACAGGACGACGGTCTCGCGGCACTCGCTGTCGGTGCCGAGAGGGGCGGCGCTATAGCAGGGCCAGCGCGCTGTTCCATTAGAGCAGCTCAAGAAGGTCTGCATCTCGGCCTCATCGAGCGGCCAGAAGCAGTAGTGGTAAAAGCACGTTGGAGCCGCTATGGACGCCGGGGCGAAACGGGCACAGAGGCCGAGCCAGCGCTCGACGTGCAGCGCCCCCGTGCACTCTGAGACGTATAAACCCCGCGCGGCGCGCATCTCATTTGCCAAGGCCGAGATCGCAATTGACCAGGCGGTAATGAGGCCAAGCACCGCGAGGGCAGCTGTGCAATATCCGACGTCACGCCACGCCATTGCTAATGCCTTCAAGTACCTCGTGTAAGTCGGATATAGGCGGGAAGGGCAGGCTTGTAAGGGAATACAAAAAATCATCACACCCCCTTACACTAGACTTGCGGACGTTTGCTGCTTGGGTTAAAATAGGTCACACCACTGGATAAAACGACCGACCAAACGCAAATTATCGCCAGTCTATTGCGGCCGAGTGAGGACCGCCACCACGCGCCCTAAATGCGACCGAGTGGGGGTATAATAATTGAATAGTTTCGGCTATAGAGGAGATCACAAAAAATGACCATTGGGAAGTGCCGCGAATCAGCAAACACTGTGTGTGTTTGGCTCGCTATCATCGTGCTCATCGTGCTCATTGGACTTTCCTTCTTGGTCTTCTACTGTGCAAGGTCCACGCAGGCCACGATAGACACCGCCAATGGCCCCTACAACTACACCTGTTGCGGTATCACTGTTCTCCAAAGTGGCTCCGTCTGTGCCGATATGGTCGCCACACGCGGGGAGAATCCCCAGTTCATAGTCATAAAGAAAGACTGCGTCACGCACGCGTCTCACGATGTCCTTCGCGCTCTCACTGAGCCCTGCTGGTCGTGTATGGGCACCGAGACCGATGTTGCCATTGCTAACAAAGATTATCTTACTGGCAATGTCACCTTCTTCTACATCTTCTTCTACATCTTGAGTGGTATGATGATTACCCTCGAGATCATCGTTAGTGCCGTCGGTTTCTGGGCATTTCGAACGAGCAAGCGTCGCATACAGCGTGTCGATGACCCCCCTACACTGCCGCCGATTTATGGCGCTGTCTCCCAACAGCCGAATGGCAATCAGTCGTCGTAAGATGCCTCCTCTTTTTTGGGCACAAAAAAGCAACATCGCGATGCCTCTCAGTACTTGTACCGAAAAAGCATGTTGGCGCCAGGCAGCTTGGACTGCTCGCAGATGCACCGCCAGAAGTCGCCTCGAAACTTGTCGACCGTGCCCCGCTCGAGGTGGTAGATGTTGTCCTGCAAGTCGTAATTGCGACTGCCGGGCCAGCCGCTGGCTTCGATGATCTCGAAAATAATCATCGCGCAGTTCGGCAGGTTCGTGATGCGAGTCTTGTGCGTCGTCTGGTACGTCTTCCAGATGATGAGGACCTCGCGGTACGCCTTCCGCACGTAGTCGATCTCATCCTTGGTCATGACCAAAGCGGGTCGGGAGGTGTATCGGGCGAAAAGATAGGGCGCGATTTTGCAGTACTTGCGAAGCTGAAGGGCGGTCAAAATGACCCTCGCATTCTCGACCCGCATCGTGTGGCGCTGTGGATAGTCGAGCCGGAACTGCCGCTCAATGACGGGCCAGTCGGTCTCGACGGACTTCACGATGTCGTCGCCGACAAGCTCGCCCTGGATCATCTGGATCATCTTGTTGAGCGTCTGCATTTCCTTGTCGATAGAGATCGAGTCGGAGGCCCGTTGGACGCGCGCATTGACCTGCATATCGAGCTTCTCGACCGTCATACCGCACGCGTCACAGACCCGGGCATAGAGGGCATCATCGAAGACAAGGGCGCCCCCGCAGATGCACGTCTCCGGCGCGGGGGCATCTGGGACGTTGCGGGCGCCTCTGGCGATGGCCGCTGAACGGGACCCTGACGCTTTTGGGACACAGGTCGCCTCATTGAAGGCCTGCAACTGCCCCTCCCAGGCGTTGCTGGCGCAGTGCTCGGTGACGTCCTTGATGAGGCGCGTGTAGGTGTCGTTGATGCGGCTCGTTGAGGCATCGTTGCCGTCGATGTTGGCGAGACAGAGGCTCTTGATGAGGGCGTCGGTGCGCTGGTGAAGGTCGTCTCGCTGCTCGGCTAACACGTCGTCGGGTGGTGCCTCGGGCAGGTCACTATGGACCGGCAAATCGTGTATCAATTTCAGTGTCCTCTGAAGCCTCGCCAACATTTTCGTGCGAGACTGAAGTTTATCAAATTGATAATCAATCTGGAGTGGCGTCATAAGCACGAAGCAACAATGGACTTCCAATCTTTTCTTGACGGGCCTGAGGCCTTCTTCGATCGCGTCAAGCGTTCCCACTCGGGCGATGTGTGTGCCGCCCTGATGCACTGGACCATCTCTGATCTGCAGAAGAGCGCCACGACCAAACTCGAGGATGGTGGTGCGTCGATCACCCTCTTTGAGCGCCTTCTCAACGTGCTTCCGACCGACGCCGTTCAGCTCCTGGAGGGTAAGCTTCAACCCACCGGTGTGCGTGCCCTGCCCGGGACCAAGTCGCACTACGCCGTGACATCCGTGACCAACATGAGGACCCGCTCGAACTTTCAACTGCTCACGACGGGCATGATCGCGTACCTGTACAGAGCCCTCACCGAACGCAGTGCCAGCGACGCCTGCAACCACTTTGACGACTACTACAACGCCGAGCAGAGCGCGCTCATTAAGGGCTTTCTCGACGCCCTCTTCGTGTACGACCCGAGCAAATCCATCGATCGCTACACCAGCGACCTGTACACGCCGCCGCAGTCGCGGCTCAAGGAGAAGATGGCGAAGACTGGCAAGGGCAAGGAGACCGAACATGCCTCTGAGCCGCGGTCCACGACCATGAAGGCCAAGACCGCCACCATCACCGCCAAGGCGCAGAAGACGCGCGTCAAGGACCGCCTCAAGAAGTACGGCGCTGAGGGCAACAAGTATCGCGAGGTCGAGCGCTCCTCTGCCGAGGTTGCCTTTGACGAAGACCCCGCCCACCCCGTCACTGTCGATCCGCCCGCCGACTTCTATGGGCACTTTTTCACCTTCTACAACACGCACTTCGACGCCATCTACAAGACGACCTGGCAGATCCACCTCGAGGGGAGGTCCGCCGAGTCCGTGCTCCCCGAGGCCGGCCGCAACCACTACATCCGCGAGGAGGTGCGCATCATTGAAGAGTCGCCCGACCCGACGGACCCGAGCAAGAGCGTCGACCGCCTGCTCGGCGAGTTCACCTTTAACGCGCCTCCCGCCCAGTGGCAAGACACGATCCTGGTTGTTGCCCCCGAGCACGGCAAGTTCTCGAAGACGGTCGAGGAGGCGACGACGGAGATGATGAAGCACAAGTCGGTGACGATGTCGGACCTCCAAGTGGTGCCCACGAATGCGACCGTCCTGACCGCCAGCTGGTACGCCGGCAAGAAGCGCGTCATGACCGACGACCAGACCACCAACCTGATCTTCGAGAAGCTCGAGCGCGACCAGAAGATCTACGCGGAGCTCAACAAGAAGCGCGTCGAGGACGCCAAGTTCCGCGAGTACATCGCCGAGGGGCCCGACGCTGAGAAGTTCGCGGACTACATGCGCGAGACCGCGCCCAACTTCAGCGGCCAGGCCCTCGACGAGATCGACATGGAGGAGCTGATTCAGCGCTACCGGGACTTTAAGTCGACCCAGAAGATCTTCAGCAACGACGACGCCAACTTCCTGCTGTTCGTGAAGACGAAGATGCCGGGGCGCAACCTGGACGCCAAGCCCCTGAACCTCGACGAGCGCAAGAAGCTCAGCCGGGAGTACCTGAATTCATGTGACGTGCCGGAGATATTCGATGAGGCCATGGCCCTCGACTTCTTCGAGATTGGTGGGCCCGACCGCGAGACCGCCGGGCTTACCACGCGCCGCGAGTACGTTGAGGCGCCTATGACCCTCAAGGAGAAGGGCAGCGTTGCGAACCCATGAGCGTTGATCCCATAATTGATTTTTTGCTTGTATGAGGTCTATCTCGTTCCGGTCAAGATGCCTCTTACGCTTACTGATGCGACTCCCTGCATCTTTAATGGTGAGAAAGTCACATTTGGCACTATCAAGGGAGTCGTTAGCATCGTCAGCGCTTACCCCCAAGTGTCTAGTGATGTAGCAGTCACACATGCAGATATTGTCTGCGGAGTTGAGCTTGACGGGGGTTACGAAACCATTACTCTGCCTGCCTTTGTGCCCCTCAGACCGCTCCTCGAGAGGTTTAATTCCGGCCTCGATCGCATCCGCTTTGCTATGCTTCAAGGCAGGTTTGTTGTCGTGCGTACCTCACGCCTCGACCCTGTCGACCTCAGTGACGACCCCGACAGCGTGGCAGACTACACAGATGTGGTCCTTGGCGCCATTATCGTGACCGACAAGAAGGGCGTCCCACGCGGCTGTGGACCTTCATGCCGAGCCGTTATGGCTTTCAGTTTGATGCGGACCTGCCGGCGGCTTGGTCGGAGCCTGAACGACGCGAGTTCTTGGAGGGCCTTGGGGTCGTATGACCAATGCCATTATTTTTTATCTTGACACTAGACGTACATTTGATTGCCAATATATGTACTTGTATGATGCAGGCTAATCAACAACTCTGGGAAGCCGCCTTGGCGGGCGATGATGCAAAGTGCAAATTAGCAAAAAAGCAGGGCGCTACTGCCTTTAACTGGATGTTGCGTGGAGCGGCGCATGGCGGACATCGCGACCTGTGTCAGTTGGCCAAAGACTGGGGCGCTACTGACTTTAACTTGATGTTGCGTGGAGCGGCGCATGGCGGACATCGCGACCTGTGTGAGCTGGCATACTCCTGGGCTAAGACCCACGGAGTTGTCTGGGGCGCTACTGTCTTTAACGGGATGCTACGAGAGGCAGCTCAAGGTGGGTATCGGGACCTGTGTGAGCTGGCATACTCCTGGGCTAAGACCCACGGAGTTGTCTGGGGCGCTACTGCCTTTAACGGGATGCTACGAGAGGCAGCTCAAGGTGGGTATCGCGACCTGTGTGAGCTGGCATACTCCTGGGCTAAGACCCACGGAGTTGTCTGGGATGCTGATGTCTTTAACGGGATGCTGTGTGGAGCGGCGCATGGCGGACATCGCGACCTGTGTGAGCTGGCATACTCCTGGGCTAAGACCCACGGAGTTGTCTGGGATGCTGATGTCTTTAACGACATGCTACGAGAGGCAGCTCAAGGTGGGTATCGGGACCTGTGTGAGTTGGCGGTCTCTTGGGCCAAAGCCCATGGAGACCCCTTAGGTACCACTGACTTTAACTTGATGTTGCGTGGGGCGGCGTATAGCGGACATCGCGACCTGTGTGAGCTAGCGGTCTCTTGGGGCGCTACTGACTTTAAGAGGATGATGATAACGGCTGCCAATGGTGGGCATCGGGACCTGTGTGAGCTGGCATATTCTTGGGCTAAGGCCCATGGAGTTGTCTGGGGCGTCACTACGTTTGATGCGCTACTGAATGAGACATCCAACGAAGAGATAAAAGCCCTCTGTAGATATTGGAAGGCCTGCGCCAAAGACCCGACAGTGCCGGCTTGGGTGAGTCTTTTCGGGATGTTGCTCGTCGCGGACGGTTATTACCGGCTCAAAGACGCATCGCCTGAGCACGTCAGGTGGCTGAAGATCGTCTCCCAGCTGCCACTTGAGCTACAAGCCGTGGTGTGTTTTCGCGTTCATGGCCTGACACGGGACCCGGTCGTCACCGGCAGGGTCATCGATGAGGGCGGCAATTGGCTCTTTCCAAAGTGAATTATTTTTTGTCACCAATTGGCACCAAAAAATAATCATGCGCCTCATCGGCTGCCCATGGCCCCCATGAGGACACGTTCAGCGACGGCCACGGGGGTGGTCCAGACTGTTGGGGTCTCGATGGTTTCAAGCTGCCGGGCAAGCATGTCGACAATGTCATGATAGAGGTCTGTCGGGATGCGATCCATGATGCGAAAGAAGCGCTCGGCGGCGTGGCGCTTTTGGGCGGCTTCTTTGGTCTCTTGATAGGTCTTCCAGCTGCTGAAGGTGCGCGGGAAAGCGCGACCAGACGCATCTGGAATTGCGATGTAACCCTCACGATAGAGCACGAGGCACATCAAGAGTGCCTGCTTACAGACGACTGGCCAGCCTATGAGGACTCGCTTCATGTTGAGCTCGTGAATGGCAATGATAGCTTCGACAGTGTCACATTGTCGGGCCTTTGATAGGTGCCCAGTCTGCAGGCGTTTATAGTCCCGGCTTATTGCGGGGACTTTATCAGAGACGCGACACGAGCTCGCGAGGAGGCTTTCGGCGGACACCCTAACTTGCTCCAGGAAGCTCTCAGGGGTGCAATCGGGGTTGTTGCGCCGGACGATTTTCGCGATGATCACCATCTTGAGGCTTATGAACTTTGGCGGCACTACCTTTCGCACGATGTCAAAGGCGAATGGGCACATCGGAGATTTGGCGAAGTAGGCGCGAATGGCGTCGGCCTCGGGGTGCTCGTGGAGGTGCTCTGGGCTAAGAAGCGCGCGATGGTGGCACTCGATGTGGGGCTCAACGAGCGGGTACGTGGAGCGCGTTCGGGTGCCGATGCTGCAGTGCGAGCGGGGGCTTTGGAGCCACAAGGCGCCGATGTTGGCAGCGCGAAATGGGAACTTTTGCCCGCGGGCCACAAGCTCGGCCACGAGGGGGGCGATGGGGAGTGTGACCACGGTGGGGTTCGGGATCAGGCCGCCATCGTAGCTCAGGAGCCATTTGGCGACGTTCGGAAGGCTCGCAATGAGCATCAACAATTGAGCCTGTGGAGTGGGGGACCAGGGGGCCGCATAAGCGAATAAGAAGGCGTAGGGGGCGTTTGGGAAGCGATATTTGGTCAATGGGATGGCGTCTTCAACGTCGCTGGCAGCGCTATTGAGCTCCACAAAGACGCGCGTCCATGTGCGCATAAAGCGCTCTAAGAGCTGCGGCTCCGCGAGCTCATTTAGTGCCGCGGGGTAGATGAAAGTCGCATCGCTAAACAGCGGCAGTGCTGGGGCCAAAGGGTGCTCATCGAAGCTGATGGTTCTTTTCTTGGGTAAGGCTGCCATGAGCGCGGATTACCTATCTTTTTTTGCAATCAATTTTCGCGTATTAAATGCAAAAAAGGAATACGATGGCGGGTCACCAAGTAAGTGTAGGGTAATCACGCTGTATCGTGTCGTAGTCATTGTCCCCAAATCGCGCGACGATCTCATCTGCGCTCATGCCTCGCTTTTTGAAGATCTGTGCCAGCCGGTACATGATGAAATTGCGTTTCTTGTCGTCGGTATCACACATGTAGGAAATCGAGATGAAGTCGATTTTCAGCTCAATCAACTTGTCGAGCTTAAACTGATCACGTTCCTGTTGGGTATTTATGTCTGATTCGTCCTTGTGGAAAAACGGAATGTAAAAGTAATGTTGCTCCCCGTCATATTCCATGGCAATGTTGAGCTCACGACAATAACCATCTAACTCAAGAGGCATACCATTTTTGTACATGAGAAATGATGGACGTTCCTTAGGGAACTTGGCACCTAAAGCGGTTTCGAGTATCTCACGGCAAGTGGCTTCTGATTTGTTAGGGCAGTATGGGCACCAAGTCCCGGCCTTGATACTCGATGGAGTTGTATCCCATTCGTGATTTTTAGCACATTGAAACCGCACTTTGGTATCACATGTGCTATATGCTGATAATCTTTTTCCACCTTTACTTTGGCAGATTTCATCTAACTGTGCCTCGTGATAAGCAGGATCAGTGATTTGCCCAGCACAGTAGGGACACCAATGTCCGGCCTTGATGTTAAGTGGAGTTGTATCCCATTCATGATTTTCGGCACATTGAAATCGCATTTTGGTCCTAGCTGTGGCATATGATGACAATCTCTTACCATGCTTGGATTGGCAAATTTCATCCAACTGTACTTCGTGATAAGCGGGATCCGTTGAATGTCCAGCACATGTTGGACACCATTGTCCGTTCTTGATACAATATGGAACTACATCCCATTCGTGATTTTCAGCACATTGAAATCGCACTTTAGTTGTAGTTGCGCTATATGCTGATAATCTTTTTCCACCTTTACTTTGACAGATTTCATCCAACTGTGCCTCGTGATAAGCCAGATCACGAGAAACTCCTGAACATGTTGGGCACCAAGTTCCGCTCTTGATGCTAGATGGAGTTGTATCCCATTCGTGATTTTCAGCACATTGAAATCGCATTTTGGTATCACGTGTGATATATGCTGATAATCTCTTACCATGCTTAGCCTTGCAGATTTCATCCAACTGTTCCTCATAATAGGTAGGAACAATGATTTGCCCAGCACATGTTGGGCACCAAGTTCCATCCTTGATGCTCGATGGAGTTGTATCCCATTCGTGATTTTCAGCACATTGAAATCGCATTTTGGTTGTATCTGCGCGATATGCCGATAATCTTTTCCCACATCTACTTTGGCAGATTTCATCTAGTTGTGCCTCATGATAGGTATAGTCACGACACTTGCCTGCACATGTTGGACACCATCTCCCATTTTTTATGTTGTGCGGAGTTGCATCCCATTCATGACTTTTAGCACATTGGAGCCGTACCTTGGTTGTAGCTCCTCTATACGCTGATAATCTCTTACCATGTTTGGCATTGCAAATTTCATCCAGCTGTGCCTCATGATAAACAGGATCAGTGCTGCGCCCAGCACATGTTGGGCACCAGAGTCCCCTCTTGATGCTCGATGGAGCTACATCCCATTCATGCCCTTTAGCACATTGGAGCCGTACCTTGGTTGTAGCTGCGCTATATGCTGATAATCTCTTCCCGCCTTTACTTTGGCAGATTTCATCCAACTGTGCCTCGTGATAAGTGGAATCATGACAATGACCAACACATGCTGGACACCATTGTCCGGCCTTGATGTTTGATGAAACTGCACCCCATTCATGACCTTTAGCACATTGGAACCGTACGTTGGTTGTAGATGTGCTATATGCCGATAATCGCTTACCGCCTTTACTTTGGCAAATTTCATCCAACTGTGCCTCGTGATAAGCAGGATCACGGCACTTGTCTGCACATATTGGACACCACGACCCGCGTTTGATAACAGAAGGCGTTGTGGCCCATTCGTGTTGCTGTTGACATCGAAAAGTGATTTTAGCACGATCTCCTTGGTAAGGGGTCAAGCGTTTTCCGTTTTTTGAGGAGCAAATTGCGTCAAGTTCGATTTCGTGCTTGTTGGCCATGATCCTCTCGTTGTCTTGGACTACATCCTGCCTATTATGAAATCAAATAAATCTACTAAAAAACAGGCATGAAGGTATTTTTTATATTAGATAGAGGTGTTAAAGCACGGCATTCCCGAGACTACTATTGAGATATTTGAAGTCGAGCTCTAACATTCGGTTGCGTAACCATGGTGAGACGTCTCTCCAAACAGGAACGCGAAGAGGAGATTGATGCCATTTGCCGAGAGCGTTCCGGTCGACGCAAATCGCCATTTAAGAATGGTGAAACCAAGATGGAGTTTCTCTGCTTCAGGTGCAATCAAGACTTTTGGCAAACTCCAGCAAAGGTAGCGGCTCTCGCCTGGTGTCCTACCTGCGTTCCACCGCCCAAGACTGATGCTCAACGTAATCAATTGCTCTTCGATATCACGAGGTACAAGGGTGGGCGTTGCTTGGAACGCTACAAGGGCAAAGAAACGAAGATCTTGTTTGAGTGTGCGGAAGGTCATCCGTGGACCGCAGCCCCTGGCGCCATCTTTAGAGGGCGCTGGTGTGGGTTCTGTTCTGAGCATGTCTTCAACAATCCTAAGCATCATAATAACATCTTAGACCAGATCTGCAGTCGTCGTGGTGGTACACGCATGACCTCCTATGCCAGCAGCCACGAACAAATGTGGTTTCGTTGCAAAGAGGGGCATAAATGGCCAACAATGCCAATGAACATCAAGACTGGGGGGACATGGTGCCCCGACTGTCGTAAGAAGTCAGAAGGTGAATGCCGCATGATTTGCGAAACGGCCTTTGGGTTCGCGTTTCCCACTGTAAAGCCACATTTCTTGCTTTACAACACAACGCGACTTGAACTAGACGGTTACTGTGAACGACTCAATTTGGCCATCGAAGTGAATGGGAGACAGCATTATGAGCTGCACAAATTCTTCCACGGCAACGATCTAGCTGTCTTCAAAGCACAACAGGAACGCGATGAATTCAAGGTCAATATGCTGAAAGCCAAGAACATCGACCTCATCATTGTGCCGTACACTGAAGATACTCCTGAAAAGAGGGACGCCTGCATTCTCAAAGAAGTGACGCGTATTTACGCAACGCGCTTTCAGCGCGGAGCCATCACCGTCTATGAATAACGTACTTCCTTGCATCTCTGGCGATTATTGTCGCAAAATGATGTACTTTTTTGGTCTAGGCCTCCCAATAAATCGTTGGATCATCAGTTTTGGGTTTAGCGTCGACTCAAGTTCTGATTATGATTAATTCGTCGTTCCTTGAACTTAGACACTTCTTTCTCTTCCTTCAAGGTCAACTTGAGTCCCAAAACCAGTTCCCGATTCTCCGGTACTTAGTATATCTAAGTACCAACAAACACAGCAACAACGTCCACAGGTGCAGTCTATGTGGCCGCCAACAACGATGGCCAGATGGACGAACTTCTCTACATGACGGGCCTCCTCGCCCGTCGTCTCAGCGAGATCACCGCCACCCGCAGTCAGATGTTCGCCCAGATGCAGCAGGCCGGCCAGGACGTGAGCAACTTTGCCATCACTCCCAACCTCAACGACGTCATGATGTCGCACACCCTGCTCCCTACCAAGACCTACCGCCCCTACGTGACCACCACCTTCCAGTACCTGAAGCACCGCGTCACTACCGGCTCCCAGAGCCTTGGCAGCGAGAGCACCTTCCAGATGCGCACCTTCGGCGAGTTCCTCAGCGACTCCCTCCTGTACGTCCAGACCAGCGCCGTCAACAGCGCCGACGTCTCCCTGCAGACCCTCGTCCTCGCCAACCTTAGCACTTGGCTGCCCCCCAATACCACCCAGAGCGTCTCCCCCTCCACCGGCGTCGTGACCACCAACTACTCTGGCGCCACCATCGGCACCATGGTCCCGCTCTTCAACGGTACCACCACCGGCATTCAGAACCCCGCCGCCGCCGCCGTGGGAGTTGGAACCGGCAACTGGGTTTTCGGAGGCACCACCCCCGTCACTGGCACCACCAACCTGGCCAACTACAACACCATCGAGGACTCTCAGGGCAACGTCCTCATGGACCGCGACCTCGTCAACGGTGTCGGTGCCAGCTCCATCAGCGCCAACATCACGACCCTCTACCCGACCACCATCCTCGTCCGCGACTACGTCTGCTACGCCGACTTCCCCCTCCACGCCATGATCACCGCCGTGGCCTTCCAGATCAACTCCACCTCCATCGACTCTTACACCCAGGAGCGCGACAACTTCCACATCCTCTACATGCTCCCCACCAACAAGGTGGCCAGCTACTACAAGTGCGTCGGCCAGGAGCTCGCTGTGAGTGGCTATTCCGGCCTCATCACCAACTACACCGTGCCCTCCAACGTCACCATCCCGGGCTACCCCACCGGCTCCATCGTGGCTGCCCGCCAGAGGACCGACATCATGGTCGGCTACCAGACCCCCCAGTACGCCCTCCCCGTCCTGACCGGCATCTACCCCAACAAGTTTGACCACTGTCGCGATGTCAACAACGCCATCCCCATCCTGGCCATCCCCAACACCGACAGGACTTTCCTGTACACCTTCGCCCCCCAGTCGCAGGTCGTCTACAGCGTCCCTGCCAACCTGTACGCCGTGCAGACTCAGATCGCCTACAACAATATCTACACCCCCACGACTCCCGCCGGTGCCGGCCCTCAGCCCACCAGCATCGTTACCACCGTCAACAGGACACCTCTGACCGTCGGTGGCACCATCGGCAACCTGGCCTTGACCCAGCTCCAGATGTACATCAACAACCTCTTCGTGGACCCCTCCGTGCACGACATCTACCTCGAGCGCATCGGCTTCTCCTTGACCCGCGTCCACCGGACCCAGTCCGTGAACATCAACACCTCCCTCTCTGAGACCACTCTGACCAGCTTCAAGTGGCCTCTGGAGTTCATGTTCATCGGCCTCAGGCCCGCCAGCAACCTGACCGTGAGCCCGTGGACCAACTGGTGGAAGTTCACCTACAACACCCCCATGACCGGCTCCCTCCAGACCAAGCACAAGAGCGTCGTCTGGAACGGTCTCACCAACGCCACTGGTACCTTCTTGGACGCCTTCATGCCCCAGACCAGCATCAACAACACCGCCACCATCAACTACCAGCTGCAGGCCCGCACCATCGACACCCTCCAGATTACTCTGCAGACCATCGCCCTCTACGACACCACCGACCAGTTCTTCTTCAATGCCTACCTGCCCTACGAGTACGGAGGCTATAACATCACTGGCGCCTCCGAGAACAGCTCCCTGTTCGTCACCTTCAACTTCTACCCCAACGACAACGGCTCTCCCAACGGCCACGTCAACGTGAGCAGGTCCCGCGAGTTCGTCGTGAACATCAACAGCAGCGTCGTCGGCTCCGGCCTCGTGAGCTCCACTGGCACCCTGCAGATCGTCGGCATCGTCATCAACTTCTGGGTGGCGTCGTCCGGTAACCTGTTCTTGCGTTTCACCTAAGTGTGGGTGGTTGCTGAAGTCGAAAATGTCCCAGTGGATCAACAAACTTTTTTGTGCCGGTCCTGATTTTTGATTATTCTAGAGCAGGACTTATCTTCTCGCAGTCGCTGCCATGGAAAGCCGTACAATTGCCTTCCCCGTGGACGGCCAGCCCTGCACCATCGACCTCGAGTTCGCGCCTTTCGTGGCGGTCCGGTCGTGGTCCATGGACCACGGCAGGCCACGTGCCAGACGCACAAAAAAGGACCCGGCAGTGTTCCTTGCGCGGTACCTCTTCCAGCTCATCGACGCCAAGTTCGATATTAACAGCATCGGCCAGTGGATCGCCTATCGCGATGGGAATGGTCACAACTGCACGCGCGCGAACATGTATATTGGTCACAGGAAGCCCACCTTCGGATCCTTGAAAGGTCGACTCAGCATGCAAACCAGCGATCTCCCCAAAGGCCATCGGTGTTCCACGTATTTTGATGGGCAACATTACAGTTTCGGCTCTTACGCCACCTTAGCCGCCGCTCGATGGGCGCGTCGATGCGTTTTCGGGTGGTATCACGGTGCCATTCCGGAGCGCTATGTCGGCATAGAGACGCCCTTAAATGCGGCTAGGGTCGAGGCAAAGGCGCGCGCGGCATACGTGAAGCACTTTGGGGCGCCACAAGACGACGCCCCTATGTCCCCTCTCGCCTTGCTTGCCTCGCAGGCGGCGATTAGGCAGGATACTCGTGAGGACCCAATGGCGGCACAGCCCCTAGTCGACAGCGATGGAACCTTCGCGGTGCTCATCAAGTTCGACGACCACGAGTACAACTTCGGCACCTACACATCAGCTGCATCTGCCCTCTGGGCGCGCAAGTGTGTTTATGAATGGTATGGGGTGCCCCAGGGCGGCTTTGAAGATGCGGTCCGACCCGACAACGCTGACGTCATTGAAGGCATCGCCAGGGCGCACTATGAGGCTTGTATCTTGTCCCCTGCGAGCGAGGAAAGTTCCGACGAGGATGACGAGCCCCGCAAAGCCAAACCCGGCATTTGCTGCAACACAACCATCAATCGGCGCCAATACAATTTCGGGTCCTATGCCACACGTGCTGAAGTCTATTGGGTGCGTCGATGCGTCTGCCAGTGGTATGGCATTATACTGCCGCATTACCTGGCCGAGTTAGTGGCGCCGGCCAATGCGGCGGCCATTGAGGCTGAAGCCTTGAGCTATTACAGGCGTCATTTCCCGGAGGTCATAACGGTGGCTATTCCTGCGCTACCACAGCCCCCTGAGGCATCAAAGTCGAGCGAGGAGCACCCTCATGAGCCCAGTTCAGATTCGGACTGTGAAATCTTGGGGTCCACACCGCGCTTTATCTGCAACATTCGCATCAACAAACAGCAGTGTTATTTCGGCAGTTATTCGACCTATGCCGAGGTTCAATGGGCTCGCCAGTATGTCTATAAGTGGTATAACTTGCCCGTGCCGGAGCATCTCTTGGACCTTGTGGCGCCGGCCAATGCGGCCGCCATTGAGGCCACCGTTGACAGCTATCGCCAAAGGCTCTGAACTCTGCTGTGATTTTTTGATTTCATTCTTTGTGGCAGTCAGACTCAAACATGCAAGTAAAGCCCGTCGTCAGTGGCGATTTAGCCCGCTTCCACGCTGTGACTCAGGATGGCCAAATCCTTGATGAGGACCGCGGAATGTTCATCATCGACGCCGAGTTCGCCGAGCAGATTGGGCGCGCGCGGTGGGTTTACAAGACGGGCGAGCTGCTGTATGAGGGTCCTCGGGGCGCGTGTATGCACGCCCACAAGTGCTTCGGCGGCCATAGCCCAGTCTACATGCCTATCGCCCAATACATCGATTACCTCATCAACGACCCAACACACTTGCGATGCAGTGGCACGATCGTCGTCAGGGGCGGCAACCCGCGCGACTTGAGGAAGGCGAACCTCGTGATGCGGCACACTGGCATTAACACGCATAGGACGGCCTACTCGGGCGTCATACAAGTCTGCCACGGCGTCACAGTTGCATATTATGTTGTGGTCTTCAACAAGCGCATCGGCCCATGGAAGACCGCGCTTGAGGCGGCATGGGTTATGCGCCACATCCATGAGACCGAAGAGATACCGATTCCGAACACACTTGTCACGCTAGAGTCGCTTCCAAACCATGATGAAATCGCCCAAGCTGCCAAAAAAGAATATGCTAATTTGCATTATTGAAGCGCCCATTGGAAGTCGCGGTCCAACACTTTTTTAACGCCCAGAATCTTCCAGAGGTGCAGCTGCAGGTCCATGTGGAGGGCAGCATAAATGCGACAGAAGCGCGACCATGGTGCCGGCAAACGACTGGCATGTGCCTGTAAAAAACAGTCACATACGAGCACAACGAGCACCACCAAACGCCTCTGGGTGCGCTCTTGTTTAAGCGCAATGACATGCGGCCAAGTGTAATTCGAAAACAAATCTTCCTCGTACTCAGGCCATTGAATGAGCACTCGAAGCGACTCGAGATTCTCCGCATATATGACGTTTTCAGGTGGCACGCAGATATAGCTAAGTAGCGTCTGCAGGGCGGCGGGCTGATCGCAATTTATACAAAGCCGATTTGTGTTATACGAGTTCCAATTTGGTTTAATGGGCTCAAATGACCCCCAGAAAAACCGCTTCCAAAAGCTCGGCTTGACCATCGGACGAGGCACGCGACGCAGCCATGGAAGACCATAAGGCGATTGCTCATTGAGGCGTATCACAAGGTCGAAGCGATTGGCCTGAAAGAGATCCACCCAGACTAATGTATAAATGTAGATATAGCGATGTTTCAGAACCTTTGTCCACCAGGCCGGGTCCCAATCTGCGGTCTTTATGAAGTACGCTGCCTTGGGACTTAGCGAGGTGTGGATGCCACTGAGAAAGGCCGTCAAAAGGTCAATGCGGTCTTGAAGCACACTATCAAGTATCATTCTTATATATGTCTCGCTGATACGATGAGCGACACGCTTGACTATCTGGCGACCTTCGTTTCGTGGCAGCTGTGCCGCCATTTGAAAGAGCGTTGTTGTGTTTGGCTCCATTGGGCTTTTGCCAATTTGGGTTAAAATAGGCCGTAGGATCACTAGATAAAACGCCGATTGGTCTCAAAAAAATACTTTCAAATATGCGAGACAGTCGAGTGTAGTGCTGGGGTGTCTCCCACTCGACTACATAAGCCCAAGCATCTTGCGCAGGTGCAGCTTGTTGCCCTTGTTAAGCGCCTCCGCGTAGCTCCAATACTCGGCGCTCCCAAAGCGTTTGCCCTCACTCGCTTCACTCAAGACGAAGCCAAATGTACCGCCATTGAGGAGCCTGTTATAGGTAAGGACGCGATACACGCCTGTGCTATGGTCGAAGAAATTGCTACTGGCGATATGCTGGGCGATGGCCTTGTCGCGCTTGGAACCGCCAAGGTCAAAGTACGAACTCATCACATCGCCACTGGTGAAGAAGACAATATGCATGTTGGACCGCAGTTGTTTATCGAGGGATGTTGCCGATTGCAAAATCATGATGGACATCAAAAACATGTGTCTCGCCTGGAAGTACAATTCTTTCATAAACTGTGCTCTAGCGAACTGTTGCAATTGGCTTGCGCAGTCGTCAAAGACCAATAACAGGTACGGGTTTACGAGTATATGCATCATCATGAGTGCCGTAAGGTCATCAATGTGCGGCTTGATGGTGTTCAGAGACGTTTTGTTGGCATTGTAGAACAGCGCGATGGCATGTTTGTAGATCAAGATCATGAATTCTACAGCGCGTGACTCAATAGCCTTTGTCACAGATGCACGTTGAGAAGTTGTCGGAGAGTGCTTCTCAAAGTCACGAAGAACGGCTGCTTTCTGCAGCTTAATTTGGGCGATGGCCGTGTCAGTGACAGTACTGCGGCACCAAGTTGTATACATGCGCTCAAGAACATCGAGTTTGGTACACTCTTTGTATATGGTCGAGAGTTGCTTCTGCCTGCGCGTGATTTCTTCGAGCTTCACCTTGGTCATCTCCGTGTGAATAAAGGGCTCCGGGAAGAGGTTCACATAGTCCGGGTTCTGTGTTGGGTTGAAGAGGACGCCCATGGGGACACGCTCCGAGACGTTTACAACATTGATAATCTGGGTCGTAAAGACTGTTTTTCCAGTGCCGCTGGACCCCAAGATACCTACCCCGAGTGGTACCAGAAAATCTACACTGAGTTCCCATTGCGGTAGCTTTACGCCATTGAACACCTCGTACCCAATCTCGCGTGGTTCTGCCATGAGAAGTAGTTTCCACTTGTAAAATCAACACACTGAATGCCAAAAAAGTGCATCTTGCAGGACGACTTACAGAGCAGGATAAATTTATGAACGCGAAGACAGCCAAGTCGTGGGATACGCGGCACCAAGGGCTTCATCGGATGACATGGGCCGTGGTTGGACTGGTGCCTGTTGAGGCTGCGCCTGCATCATCGGCGGCGGTCCTGCGAGGTCAGGAAGCGGCCCAGGCTCGCGCATCATCGGCCTCCTTTGGTCCGCGACGCCTATCACTTCAGGCACACTTGAGAACGCAAAGTGCTGTTCGGCGCTACCGGATTTTGAGAGAGACTGCAAGAGATAGCGGTTATTGATAAACAGCACCACGACAAGCGCGATGTAGATGAAGATGCCGGCGCGCGCAAAGTCCATCGGTGCGAGGTCCGAAATCAGCATCGCGATGATCCCCAAGATCACCAACGTCGCGAGTGCGGCGCTAAGGAAGGGGTTGCTGATGATCCGCACGACATAGCTGCTGTCGAGGGCATCGCGGCCTGCCCCCTGCAGATCTCCCATAAACAGTGGCATCGTGATCGAATTAACAGAGCTGTCTTGAATTTTGATCCACAAATTTGATTTTTCTAAGATCGTCACTTATGCACTCTCATGTCGTGGTTGATCAGCACTGTTAAGTGGCTATTTTGGCCAGAGCCGGAAACGCTGTGGGACGACACTCGGGCCCGCGATTTCTACCTGGTCACGACCGCTGAACTTGGTCATCATGAGATCAGTGAGCTAGCTATGCAGTGGGCTGCAGGCGATCTTGAGGCCGAGCCTGTGATATGCTTCACGATTATTTTTTGCAATCAGCCATGAAAAAATAATCCACCGTCCTTCAGCCATTGAGGGCGCCAAGCATGTCGTCGTACTCGGTGTACTTGTCGGTGTCAAAAGAGTCAAAGCCGATTGGGTCGCTGAACGAGGACGCCATTGCCGGCACCTCAATGAGGCCACCGATGCGGTCGTCGAAGCTCTCTAGGACCGCGGCTGCCATGCTGGCGGAGCTGTTTGCGGCCGTCGGCAGAGGTACTGGAGCGGGCTTGTCGGGCGCGGCCATTGGCGCCGAGATCAACGGTGATGTACGGGAATACCCCCCACTTGGCTGCTGCCTCGAGGGGTCCTGAGAGTTCCCACCATGGACACCTCCACGAGCCAGCCTCTCACGCAGCTCGATGTTCTGCTCTTTAAGACGCTCGGCCACGACAAGAAGCTTCGCGTAGTCTTGCGCGATTCGGTAGCACTCCTCGCGAAGCTTCTCAAAGTGCGCACTCGAGACCATCGTGGTCGTGGACCCGGCCTTGTCACGAAGAGTGGTGCTCAAGGTGGCTTTGAGGCCCTTAAGTGCGCTCCACACGAGACTCTGAAAGGCCCCAATGTGCGCCGCGGCCCGCTTGTCTCGGTCGCGCCTTTCGCTCGTGTGGAGCTTCACGATGTCGTCCGCGATGCGTGTGACGGCCGCGTTTGCCTCGCCCATGGCGGTCTCAAGGACGCGCTTGCTGATGCGGCGCAGCTCGGACTGCTTAATGTCGTCGTGGTAGGTGCTCGGCAGGAAGGCGCGGACCAGGGCACGCTCGTACTCGATTCCCGTGGTGGCCTCGAAGTGCCCCTTACCGGTCTTGGCGGCGCGCGCCTGGGCGTCGTTGAAGGACTTCGCGAGGGCTTCAAAGAACTTGTCGACGTGGGCGATGTAGGCGGCCGCGGCGCTGTGACAGCGGTCCACATAGTGCGCAGGCATGCCAGTAGAGGACGTCTTGAGCGTCTCTTGGGCCGTGATTGTGTGGGCCACGATGTCGTTGAAGTAAATGTTCGTGAGGAACTTCACGAAGAACGTCGCGTGCTTGTCGTCCATGGTAGAGTCGTTTGAAGGTCGGTGATGAAGCGCTCAAAGCGTTTGGTCGGGAATGAATCAACTGTGCCGCAATTCCTTGCTTTCAGTGGTGGTGGCATCTGCACCACGACCTATAGCGATTGTCCACAGAGCAGCTTCAGGAAGATTTCTTAGACCGCCCAACCCTCATTCCACCTGAGATATCAGGTGCGATTGGCAGGTTGAGTACCTCGAGTAACAAGAGCCTCTGTTTACGAATCGCTCACAGCAGAAGTAGTGTGCTCTCATGGGGCCGCCGGTACCGCTTTTGGTGCCACTGCAACAGGCATAATATTGCATGCGACATGCCCGATTGGCTTACAGCGTGGCGTGTCGTTATTGGTGATTAGCGATTGAGCCGCTGTCGTTTTTTACGGCAATCATGGCCACAGAGGAGTACCATTTTGAGGCCTACTACTGGGGGTTCCTCGATGCCGACAGGCTTCAACAACGGCTCTTGGACCGCGCCTTCTTCCAAGCCAGCTTCCCGCCCGACCAACCTCTGAAGGTCAGCAACTGGGCCTTCTTGTCAGATCACCCAAAGCTCATCACCGCCGACTGGCAAGTGGAGATCCTCGAGCAGGACGCGTCCTTCTTTATGACCGCCTTGAATCACGCCGTTAGCGCTCGCATGTGGGCATCAATACAGTTCATCGAAGAGCTTAAGGGTGACCTCTATTATCATGAGATCCCAAGAAGCGCACCTATGTCGTTGCAGTGGGAGGCAGTCAGTTGTGTCGATGGAACTCGCAGGGTGACCCCACATAAGTCGCTCTCGTGGGCGCGCCGATATCGCTTTTGGCGGCATTGCCAGCGTGCTCACATAAAGTGCGGAATGCCAGGCTGGTTGGTCCGCAGCTGGATCACGTCGGCTCCTCCACCTTGTGACTTTCACGCCATTCGCACGCTGGACTTGGACCGCTTCCCAGCTCTCCTGTACGCGCTTGAAATCGCCATTAGCGACGGCTATCTGGTGCTGCGAAAGGCCGCCAAGGGTGCAAGGCGCTTCTTCAACATCGCGATCAGACTCCCCATGGACCTTCAGCAGGTGCTCGCGAACCGGGTTTATGGAGCCGCCCATGGCACAATTGCGTGGTCTGAAACGTCCTGGCGCGTCGCCATTAGCGATTAAGAGTGTCACGATTTTTGAACACCCCCCGAGCATGAGACATAGCGCCAAACATGGAGGTAGGAGTCTTACTACTGTATGATTTCGTCGAACAAGGCGGTAAGAAAATGAAAGACATGATGCTCGATCGCGAGTATTTTATCAAAGTATTTTGCATCAAGTCGCAATTTCGGGTGGGCAATTGGTCCATCCTCGAAGACCACTCATGGCTCATCACGACCGACTGGCAGGCTGAACTCCTTGAAGCTCATGAGCCTTGTTGGTGCACGACTCAGGGTCATGAGCGTATGGCCAAAGATCTCGCGTCGGTGGTGTTCATGCGGACGGTTAAAAATCCTACGCCGTGGGAGTCGTTTTGGCCATGGAGGGCAATCGACCACTTCTCGTGGGAACGCCGATACCGCTTTTTGCGCTTCTGTTTCACACAAAAGCAATGGGACAAAACCACCATGCACGCTGCCACGCCGGACTGGTTGCTGTCGACCTGGGCGGCCTTTGAAGCCAATGATCCCACGGTGCTCGCCGCTTGGGTCCTGCACCGAGTCATCCGCAGCAAGGACTTAGGGCACTTTCCTGTGCTCCTGTACGCGCTCATTATTGCCATTGAAGAGGGTCTTTGGCTCGTCCAACACGAGCTAACGTCCAAGGAAGCGCGCTTTCTTCGCATCGCTGCAAGGCTGCCTATCGAGCTTCAGCAGGTCCTCGCGAACCGCACTTACGGCGTTGCGGGTAATCATATCGCATGGTCTGAAGTGGCATGGTACGTCATCAATAAGCCATAATTGAATGTCGTTTTTTGACACTGGACATGTGGGCGTTTGCCGATTTAGGTTAAAATAGGACGTAAAAACCGAGAAACCACGGCATGTACAAGACGCTCGACATCACAGCCCCCTTTGAAGACCCTCACGCGGTCGACGAGGCGGCCCCTGATCGCCATCGAGGGGTTCGCTGGTACTTCATCATGAGTTGTAACCACAGCCCCAAGGCCGTCCTGGACTTCTACCTCGCTCTGCGAAAGCGTTGCAGCGGTATACTTCTGCCACCCGATATCAATGACGCCCCAGGAGAATTATTGTGGGCCTGGGCGCCAAAGTACGCGGGCATCTATGAGGCGATGGGCCTCACAACATGGTCCTGGGTGCGCTGCCAGCCAAAGTACATGACCGCTATTTTGAGAATCCGCGAGCAAACGGGCGTGTTCTTGCCCGCCAAGTTTGACCAATCTTCTGCCGAGCATGCGACCTATACAAGCATCGCTGATCCACGTCTTAGTGACCCAGAATGGTTCGATTTTCTATGTGGGCCGGTCACAAGAATCTCTCTTGCAGAACCGAATCGTAATCGTCTGTTCAGTGACCCCATGCGTTATTTGCATCATGATTGGCAGCTGGAGAAGTTCGAAGAATGGATCTTGAACGGTCTCGACGAGGACGTCTGGTGTGCATACATGGGGCACCTCTACTCGGTCAAAATGCTTCATGCCTATGGCCATTTATATCCCATGCCTTGGATCTACGACAACCCCAAAATCTCATGGGCCCGCAAGTACGCGTTTCTAAAAGCCCTTTGGCATACGGACATAAGCATCGCGTACGATGCGGCGATTTTCGATGCCATTTTCGAGCACTGGGAGGGCCGCCCCACGCCCGCAAGTTGGCGCATTGTGCGCCACACCGACCCCACGCCGATGATGGTTTTCGGTCTCATTATTGCTGTTGGAGACGGCTATTTGCGGGTTGCATGTGACACTGAAGCACGTGTCCATCGGTTTTTCAACATCGCCACGGCACTTCCAATGGACCTGCAAGGGGTCCTGGCGCAGCGCGTGTTAAGGCTTCGAGGCAGCATTGTCGCCTGGGACGAGAGTGTCTGGCAAGGACTCATGCTTGATGCGTAAATCTTTGGTGCCTAAGACGGCTCTTTTTTGCACACGATGGTCAAAAAAGTAAGCATCGCAGATGCTAGATGTCGGACTCCTCGATCCATTCTTCGAACTTCGTACATTGTCGGAGTTCCATAGAGGCGGTCATGGGAGGAGTCGCCTGCTTGCTAGGTCGGGGTTCTATAGATGCGATCATGGAAGGAGTCGTCATCTTGTTCTGTTGGGGTTCCATAGATGCGATCATGGAAGGAGTCGTCATCTTGTTCTGTTGGGGTTCCATAGATACTGTCAATTTCTCAACGAGCTTGCGCAGGAAGGCGAATCGGATGCTGTCATCGGATAGGAGGTCACAGACCCTTGAAGTGATGTACACGTTGGTATGATTTGCGAATCCAAGGTTGTAAAGCACGTCGTCAAACGGCAGTTGTGTGCGCCATGGCGCGGCCAAAAGATCTGTGAGGAGCTCAGTTAGACCACTGTGATGGCGGATGACCCGAACCGCGGTGAACGCCCGCAGGTCCTCAGGGATGACGAGCTCGCGAAGGGAGTCGATCGACAGCTTCTCAATGATGTCTTCGCTGAGCAGCTCCGGGTGCTTCTGCAAGACGCAGATCATGACTGGCGACTCGGGGTCGGCGGCATTGAAGATCGAGTCTTTGAACAAGCGCCGCCATTGCAACGACAAAGTCGACTGCGGGACACCATCAATCAATAGCCTACGGGCCATATAGCCGCTAAGCACACATTCAATGTAAGCGAGCTCGATGTGGGGTAGGAACTCGTCAGCGCGCAACCAGATCTCCTGAGGGCGCGGCCTGTAGTGTTTCAGGAGATCCTCAAGATGGTGAGTTCGCATCCTCTTGAAATACGCAAATTCAAAGATCAATGGCGCGAATTGGTCAAGAATCTCTTTATCCCCGAAGGCGTCCATGATGAACTTTTGCTGTATCCATTCGTTGTCTTGCGCAGCTTTCCTAAAGGCGGCTTGATCTGCTTTGACACGATAGGCCGCTCTGACGGTCACCCAAGTGCCGGTCCTGAAGAGCGCATCTACAGTGTCTTCCATGGCTGATAAAGAGGTCTCTAGAAGACATTCAAAAATCATAGCACAGATGTTTTTTGAATCAGCCTCCGTGAAGGGTACGTCTAGCATGCTTCCTGAGACGCCTGATAAGGCGTGGTTCTTACATTTCCGATCAATACCTGTCGCGACGCCATCAGCCTTTTTTGATTTCTTTCAAGCCCTCTAGACATACCCTCCATTTCACCAATGTCATCCGAAGAGATCGTCACTGCCGTCTACACCGCGACTCAGAAGCTCTTTGAAGGGCTCCCCGAGCACCATGGCTGGCCGCACGTTAAGGCCGTCTATGAGAACACCTGTGAGGCCCTGAAGCACGGCTCCTACACGGACGACCAGAGCCTCAAGCTGCGCCTCGCGGCCCTCCTCCACGATGCCGACGACGACAAGATCTTCCCTGGCCTGATCAGGGGGCCGATAAAGCGCAGCGCCTTCTCCTCGGCCCACTTGGCACCGATGTCGCACTTCCCTAACGCTCACCATGTCCTCAAGGACTGCCAAGTGCCGTACAAGCTGTGGGCGGACATTGACGAAATCATCAGCCTGGTCTCGACCTCGACTCAAGCCGCTGAAGAAGATCGTTTAAACTACATCTATGATGGCGATGAGATTCCTCAATGGCTCTTCGTGGCACGCGACGCCGACCGCCTCGAGGCCATTGGTGCCGTCGGCTTCAAGCGCGTCATCGATTACAACACCGAGGTCGGCAAGCCTATGTGGACCATGGGTACCCCGCTGCCCATTTGGCGCGGCTACAGCATGGCTGACAAGGCCGGCCTGGTCATCCCCCACTCGGGCCGCAGAAGCGTCGAGACTGACATCCCGGCCTGGCTCGCCCGTGAGCTCGAGTCTGAGGCCTTCCACGCCCGCTGGCCCGCCTACCTCGGAGGCCGCAAGAGTGCCAGCGCCATCGACCACTTCTTCGACAAGCTTCTGCACCTCGACTGCGCCGACGCCGGCAACAAGTGGCTCATTGAGCGCGCCAAGGAGCGTCGCGCCGAGATGATGCCCCCGTTCGTGGAGCTGCTCGAGAAGGCCGCCAAGGAGCACCTGCATCTGACACGTAAGCAGGTTGCGGAGTAAAGTGGTCAAGTCTATTATTTTTTGATTAAGAACAAAACGACCAAGAAAGCGCAAGTCCAATGGAGGACGTATTCGCCGAGGTCCTCGAGGCCGCCAAGACCAGCAATGAGATACGCCGTCAAGCCGCCTTGAACCTCGGGCTGGAGATTTGGACGATCGTCTGGTCGCGCGATGACCTAACCTTTAAGGCCCGACTCGAATGGGCCGCTCTGTCACATGACCTGACTGAGCACATACCCGTCAACATCGTCCTGCGGTTCTTAGACAAGTTCATGGCGTGGGACCGCGGGCAAACACTGCACCTCTTGAGGAAGGCCAACCGTGTACCAAAAAACCTATGGAATGATGCTGTCGCGGAGATGGTGTTGTCGTGGTCGTACCTCGACTTCGTGAAAAAGGTTGTGGACTTTGAGTGGGGGCCAAACCCACATTTGCCTCACTACATTTATGATGGGCAAATGTGGATCTCTTTGCTTGCCGCGATCGGCTATTATGAACGCCCCCGTGCGCCCAAGCTGACATCGCAGCAGGCCATATGGGCCATAAATGGGTATGCGCACGTGGGCAACACTGAAGGCATCAGACGTATCCTGCAGACGACGGTCTTGAACCTAGGGTTCATTGTCGGTACCGCGGCGCGATGGAACTTGCGAGAATTTCTAGTCATTGAACCCGACTTTTGGAACACAGAGCGGCTGATACTGATGTACAGCCATAATGATTATGCGTTTTCGTACCAGCAGACACGCAAGCTAATCGACGCTGGCTCCAAGATCACAAACCATCAAGAATTTAACCTTGTCAACTTCGAGCGCTTTTCACGCGAGAGTATGATGCTCTGGTTAAGGTACTTTGGGCCACCTAGGTTCGTGTTTGGAGGTGAACGTGTCACCAATGCAGGCTTCCTAATGACTGCTATTGAGGTCGGTCTTATTTCGGCCACTGCACTGCAGCATTATTGGATCGAGCTTAAGACCTTCTACAGCGTATGGCGTAAAGTGCAGAACATAGTATGGTACGGCCCCCGATCGCGATACCCCGCGTCGGGTCGCGACGAGGCCTATTGTCGCTTCTGGCAGCAGTGGTTTGAGAGCAGTTATTGCCGCGCCAGCGTGTGGTTTTACGCGATGGTGGTCGTGAGCGATGGCCTCTTTCGCGTCGCAGAAGCTCCCGGGGCCGTTCACCGCTTCTTGCGGATCACTTGTCAGCTGCCACAGGAGCTTCAATGGGAGATCGCCCAAGGCCTCGCTGAATCGTATCATCGGGTGCAAGATGAGGCCGCGCTACACTGGCTTTTGAAGCTGCTCTATGACAGCTATTACACGGCGTGATTTTTTGAGGCCCTGTCAAGCTTGAAATCGGCGGTCTTGTTTTTTGGCCAACTGTGACAGGGATTAGACTTGCGGTAATTTGTGTTTTCTCGGTCGTTTTGTCTTATTCTAATGCCGCGCTATTATTATCACGGATCGGCCCATCAGATCACTGGCACCCTTGAGCCTCGACCATCGCGTGTAGTCGACAATGAGGCCGTCGTGTTTGCTACGAGCTCGCGCGTCTTCGCGACGGTCTTCCTCGGCAAGCCATGGAGCGACACTGAACTCGAGTTCGGTCGCTTCTCGCAGGATCAGCCAATGTACTTGCGAGAGCAGCATCCAGGCGTGTTTGAGCGCATCTACAAGGGCCAGCAGGGATGGCTATACCACGTCGATGCCTCGCGATTTTCACGCGACCCTCGGACCGGCATGCGTGAGGAGTTCATCAGCCGCGCACCTGTGCCCATCAGCAAGACAACACGTGTTAATGGCGTGTGGGACGCACTGCTGGATTTGCAGAAAAAAGGCCAGCTCGTGCTAATTACCTTCGAGCAGTATGCGAAATTAATGCGCGGGTACGTTGGAAGACGCATAAAATGACCGCAAGCCTACTACTGTTTTTTATGGTCAGCTCGGCATTAGACGATAGCCATGGTTGGCCATCTGATCCACGACAGGCTGCGTCAAAAGCCCATGGCTGGAAGGGTAGTCATAAGTGTGCCACGCGTAGACGATGGCATTGGACTTGCGTAGACCATGCCAGAGCCACATCCAGATGAGCCAACTAACGCCCAGCCAGATCGGCAGTTTGAGAAGCTCGAAACCTGCAACAGCCCAGACCGAATATGATTCCATCGGCAGCATCAACCAGATGGCGTTCGGAACGCCCCAAAGGAGGCCAGACAACGCGCCACATAGGATGCTAGAGCACCCACTGCCAAGAAAGAGCCACGACCAGGGTCGCATATTGTGGCCCACGACAGAGCTCGCCTGTAGGTCGGCCCAATCGGTGATCTCCACGTCATAAGTACCCACGCCCTTGTGCAGCTCAACCAGCGTGATGGAGCGCTTGTATTTGTGATACTGGGAGAGCCTCTCAGTGGTGCCGCGGATTATCACTATGACGGTCTTGTAGGCCGCATCCGTACCGCGCCGGCGCTCAAAGCGCATGCGGTGACCCGAGGCCCTGATCGGCTGTGACTCAAGGGCGCGCGGGGTTAGCATGAGAAAATGGAAGCAATCGGGATGTAAGGAGAACAGTCGTGCAAATTCAAATTATGTCACTGCCAACAAACCTAAAAGTCGTCCGAGGTAGCATCCTTGACGCCCCTATTGATCAAGCAATTTTGCACCAGTGCAACTGCCGTACCGAAACGGCCGCGGGCTTGGCCAAGCAGATTTTCGACCGATGGCCGTTCTGTGACGTCTATCGTGGCGTCATGCCACGCCACCCAAAGCTGGTCGTGCCGCGTCTCGCTGAGAAGAATGGGCCCGTCGTGATCGCTCTCTTCGCGCAAGATCGTCCAGGTAAAAACACATGGAATGAGGCGCGCCTTAGGAGACCATTCATCGATGTTCACGGGCGCTGGTAAACTAAATACCGCCAATGCTGGGTCGCGCTTCGTGTCCACGATCTGATGACCGACAAGACGAAGAAGGTGGTGCCGCGCGCTGTTGCCGACCGCGAACTCGACCTCACGATTGTACTCGCGCCGGTCTAACCGCTGGACTTTGTAGATGAATCGGGAGTCGGTATAGACCGCGCCTGTCACGCCATGGGCGAGGTACTGAAGTTGCTGGCCATTCCAGGTGATCACTGTCGGAGGGGACGTCATGATTAACCATGGGCTCATTGAAATAATGTTTTTTGAATCTATTCTGTCGAGTGGAAAACAACCCCAGGACCCCCAGCACCGCACTCAAGAGACACGCCACCACATGCTTATCATCGTCGGCGAGCCTTATGGGGGCCTTGACGCCCTCAAAGAATGTATTTCCAGGCGCACTATGTATAATGCGAGCATTGTGCAAGTGCGACCCAAGCCAATTTGGAAACTGCCACACGTTGGCAAAACCGCTATCGCAATGGCGCTTGGTTGTGTGGCTGAGATGACGGGCAAGCAAGGCGCTGGCTTGGGTACCTTTAGCGTGGCGTGGGCGCTTTTTGGCGTCAGTCTTGATCATCCGGTGCAGTTCCAACCCCGCTGCAATCACATTCACCTCATAACCACAGCTGAAGCTGACGAACTTCCCAGTGGCGCCACACTGGGCATCTTTACTGGTCGCGATACGATCGCGCTGCGCACAGAGTTGACAAATCGCGGACGGACCTATCGCCTGCTGAATCCTGACGAACCCGTCAAGGACATCGTGGATGAGATCAAGATTCTTGCCTGAATCGACCCCCCCCCCCCAGAATTGATTTTTTTATTCACACCATGTTTGACCCGCTATGTTTCGACTTACCTTGGACCTACTGCAACGCACAGGCAAGCTGCCTCGTTTTGTCGCCTATCAGGCGGTCGAGACGCTCATCGCGTTTTTGACGCTTCTCTGGTCGTTGCATGCTGACGCAATATCTATGGTCGTGGTCATCTCCTTTCTAGACCCTCTCTATCAGCTGTTGGCTGCAAACTTGATTTTAGAGAACGAACGCGCGATCGTGGCCGAGTTCACGACTACCTCCAACCGGCGTTTTAGCGCACTAAACTATGCGTCACGGCAAGCGTCAAACATCGATCACTTCACAAATCTCAGGAGCCGCGCCACCGACGCCATTACTTGGACCATGTACCACGCGATCAACCTGCTTAAAAACGTCATTGTCGGATGCGTCTGTACAGTTGTGCTCTTGTGTCGGCAAGAGCAATATCTCACAGTCACGACTCTGCTTGTCTGTAATGCACTCGCGCTTGTACTGATTATACGGCCTCAGGTAGCACACATCCGGGCTGAACACAAGGCGCGCTCAGAGCAACGCAAAAACCTCAGCGACAGGGAATCACTTCTCAAGCCAAGATTCGCGGCGGGCGAGATCGGCGCGAGCGTCATGACCGAGCTTAACATGCAACAGATAACGCTTCCATATCCCGGCCAGAAGCTCTGGGACGCGCTCTTCACCCATATCAATCTCGTTAACGCATTGCCTTTTGTGACGTTGCTAATTGCCCCCACGAACCCCGTGGCTACCCTCGCAACGATTGCGCTCTTAAAGAAGTTTGCGTCAGTGATCATGTCGATTGGCAGCTCCGCAACGAACTACATGCGGTACAACGCCGACCTTGCGGACTTCGAAAAGTTCTGGGCCGACAAATTGACCGACCCCGATGTCGCGACGCAGACGATGCCGAATATGGTTTTGGTCAAGACACCCGCGCACACGTTCACTATAACGCACGGCTTGCGCATACTCATCACCGGGCCATCCGGCTGCGGTAAGTCCACACTGGTGCATCAGATGCGCGGGTTCATTGCCGGCGCATCGATAGAAAATGCCGACATGTCATACGAGCCTACGGCCTTCCGCGAACAGTATGTGGAAGTGTCACAAACGGCATGTGAGAGGCTACCGATGAACACTCCCACCGTGCGCGATATCTTCGAAGGTGCCGACAACAAGGCCATCGCGGAGGCGTGTGACATGGTCGGACTGCGCCCCTGGTTGACGAAAATAGGGCTCGATGATCCCATTGCTAATCGCATTAGCGGCGGCGAAAAGAGGCGGCTCGCCATCGCGGCTCAGTTGGCCTCCGTGACCGACACAACTCGCGTCATTATCCTCGACGAACCCGAGCAGGGTTGCGACCCGCCACTTGCCTATGCACTCTTGACCCGCATCGACGCTGCCTACCCCGAGCAATGCATCATTGTAATTTCGCACCTTGAGCGCATCACCACTGCGATGAAGTGGGACCACCATGTGGCGCTTGAGTGAGCGACGCGAGGAATCGAGCGAACAGTGAGTATCCTTTTTTGTTGCTAGCCCGACTACAAAAAATTAATAGATTTACGACGGTCGCAAGTCTAGTTGGCAAGGGCTTTCTGCACAAGCAGTGCGCCGCCCACGATTTCGGGGCCTGCAACAATGGCCGCAGTGGCGAGACCGGCGAGAACCGGTGTGGCAACGCATGGTGCGCTCATGTGCAGCTCAACGCCGTGAGTCGCGCTCAGGTGGCCCGACATCGTCGAGACGCCCTTGTCGGACTTTAGGGTGAGGCAGCCGTTTGAGACGTGTGTGGTCTCGTGTTTGATGAAGCCAATGTCGGCGACTTCGTGAGGCGTGTCCATGCCGCGCCTGTTCTCGTATCTGGCGCATGCGCCGCCCGGGTACAGCGATTCGCAGAACAGCGCACCATGAGTTGTCTCGCCGATCTTGATCTCGATGCCAGCCGCTGTGGGCTTGGCCACGAAGTTGGCAACGTCATTCAGTGGTATTTTGGCGACGAGAGTGGTCGGTATTGAGATGCGCGGGGCGGAGTCGACGGAGCCGGTGCTGACAGGCTCTTCGAGGGCGTCTGCTTTGGCAGGGGATGGCTCTTCGAGGGCGTCTGCTTTGGCAGGGGATGGCTCTTCGAGGGCGTCTGCTTTGGCAGGGGATGGCTCTTCGAGGGCGTCTGCTTTGGCAGGGGATGGCTCTTCGAGGGCGTCTACGAGAATCTGCTCCGTGGCCGCCTTAATAGCGGCGCCTTGAAGGGCAGCGCGAAGCATGTTGTCTCCAGTGACGGCCGCGATGGTGGCGCCTTTGACAGCCTCTGCAACAATTCCGCCCTCGGTGCCAACATCGATACATGCGCCGATGACAGCGCTGGCGGGGTCTTGACCAATCGCGATCTTGACGCCGGCTGCAGCAATGGGGTCAGTAGGCATGACACTCGCGATGACTGCGCCCTTGAAGACGTCCTTGTCGCTGACTCCGAGGCTGTGGTCGACGACCGCGCTTGTGACGATGGCAGTGGCCGCGGCAGCTAGACCGGGGTTGGCAGTCGCGACGGCGGCAGCCATGATGATGGGCTTCACAGCAGGAGCTAGATCTTGTCCAATCTTGATGCCAAGCACGCGAGTATTGCCATTGCGAGAATGCACCAGGCCGTGCGTGAGATGTCTAAGTCTGAAGGGCATTTAGTCAGTTTGCGGCGAAGAATATACGATGTCTATGAGAAAATCAAATATTCATCTCCGGTTACAAAAAAGGTTAAAGCATTGACGGCGGATCTACCAATTTAATAGAACGCGGCAAGGGCCCGAAATGCGGGCTCGGACATCGCGCTCGTGATGACGTTTCTTATGCTGCCCATGGCCCGGTTGCAAAGCACCATTTGCAGGTCCAGCGGTAGCTGTGCCGTTATGCGGAAGAAGCGTCGTGTATAGCCTTCGCTCTCGAGGGTCAAATGCGGGTTTGCGAAACACATATTGGGTGGATACACTTGCCCGAGTCGCAAGAGACCATCTGCATAAAAGACGACCAGCGTAAAAAGGTACTCGTCGACAACCGCGAAGGCGACGTCCGCATGTCGCCAGCCAAACTTTTCGTGCAACTTTATGGCGCCACTCCATCGAATCGAAGGAGTAAGGTGGTAATGATCGATCACGTGCATGCCAGTTAACTGCCTGTCGAGGAGAAACCCCAACCACCGAGGCCCGTATCCGAGCGACAGCCGCACCCAACCGTGTTTTGTAAGGTCGGTTTTCAGCTCACGCCATCTAATCCATGCCTTTGCTGCAGAAAGTCCAAAAATCCAACCTGCCACTTTCCGCCAGAGCTGATTTCGTATGCGAAGGTTGGGGCACAGCTCGATGGCCTTCATGATGGCAATTTGATCTTTGAATCCGCAACGATAATATTGGTCCAAGTATATGTGGGCAAAAATCGCAGTAATGTTGTTGTTAATCGCGGCAAAGACAGTGCCATCGACGGGGGGCGGCTTTCGTAAATGCGAGGGGACATAATCGTCATCATCCATGGCTGTATTAGAGTGATAGCCCAAATTGACTGCCCGACAATCGCTTCAAAAAATAAGAGTCCTCAATAGAGCGCTGCCAGAGCTCGAAAGGCGGGCTCAGACATCGCGCTGGTGATGACGTTCTTGGCGCTACCGAGGGCACGGCTGCAGAGCACCATTTGCAACTCCAGAGGCAAACGGCTTGCTATCTCGAAAAACCGTTGTGTGTTTCCAGTACCATTCAGAGTTAGAAATCCGTCCGTGTAGAAGACGACCAACGCAAAGAGAATCTCATCGGCGACTGCGATGCGCACTTCCTCGTGCGTCCATCCATACAGATCGCCCAGCCAGACCTCTTCGTTAGTAGTAGGACCAAACCCAACGTCGACGATCTTAGAAATTTGTGCGTTTATCAGAAATGCCACGCAAGGCTCTCGGTAGCATCTCCCCGCGATAGAGCCACTCCACACTCGCGAGTCATAACGATGTGGCATATCATGGGCTACACAAGACAGTTGGCGCCAACATTCATTGCGGCGACGTGTGTCTGGACAGACATTAAGATTGATCATATATTGAATAATCGCATTTAGGTCGCATAAGAACCATTTTTTGGCTAACTTGGTCAAATACACCGAGTCACCATTTATAATGGCCTCACGCGAGTTGCGACTCATGATGGCGAAGCGATGATAGGTTTGGGAAATCCATCCATCACGATATTTCAAAAAATACATCTCAGTTAACCAAGGGCGGCCAAGGCGATGAACGCAGGCTCGGCGTCCTTGCTCAAGATGACGCTCTTGGCGCTACCCATAGCGCGGCTGCAGATGATCATTTGCAAGTCGAATGGCAGTGCCAGCATCATGCGAAAGAAGCGCCTCGTGTTGCACACCTCATGAACCTCGCCCAACGCAGTGAGCCGCAGCAGCCCATCAGACTGAAAGACCACGAGCGCCCAAAGGCCGGTCTCCTGGATGGCGAACAATGCCTCGCGGTATGACATCTGAAAGTAGGGGATAAACGACGGCGTCTGGGAGTGCATTCCACCAATGAACTCATACATGGAAGATGGGCTGTAGCCGAGCTTGTCAATCTGCCCCAAGACCAGAAAGGCCTTGAACGTCGTTGGCATCTGCTTGTGTGCGAGCACATTGAAACGCTGCCCCTTAGAGGCAACCACGAGGTTGGCGAACCACTTATAACATCGGTTGCGCAGGTGGATATCTGGCACATGTATAAGCAGTCGTAGATACGTGACCAAATTGTCAAAGTAGTTGACTGCCCAATTTTCGACTCCTGCTTCGAGTGCCTCTAGGTCACCCCGCCGGCACGCGTGTGCGACCCAACAATCTCCCGGTGACTCGTCCAAGTGTAGCAAATCGATGACGGGTCCAGTGACAAGATCCCACAGAAAGTCTTCACGCGGGCCATGCAGATACAGGTCCACAAGCTCCTTGTTGAAATATTCGTCCATGTGGTGACTGATGTCCTCAAGCTCCTTGTTGAAATATTCGTCAATTAAACTTGCGGTAATTTGCGATTTCATGTGATAGCCCAAATTGACAAACGCCCGCAAGTCTATTAGACGTGCACGGCCTGTTTTAACCCAGATGATAGCCCAAATAGACAAACGTCCGCAAGTCTATTTGGTGGCCGATGATGTCAAAAAATATCAAGCCCGCGGCCCTCTAGACATCGTCCTCGAACAGCCTCAGCATGTCATGGAATGCTCTCGAGCTATCTAGCTCTGTCAGTGATCCATCAACGACAACATGATAGGACCAGAAGCGGTCAGAGTCATTAGGAGGAACACGGACCATGCGGATGACCACCGAGTCGGGGATAACCAACAGCTCTAACTCATGTTCGGACGCCCACTTTAAGCGCGCATGATACTCGTTGGTCATGAGCGTCATCGACGGCGGCAGAGGAAAGACGCTTGGGGTCTCATGGTCGGTGCGTGATACCACAAGCGTAGTGTGACCACGTGAATCTTCACCATGACGTACTCGAACAGCGATCTCGGCGCCAATAGCAACCTTGACCGTGTCGGAGCCCTCTGAGGCTTCATCCGAAGAGTTGCTCGACTCTTGCATGTCATAGTGTTCGATCATAACATTGATCTCTTCGGCCGCCGTCCCAGTTATGCCAATGAGGGCACCCTGGATGCGCCATGTAAAGCCGTCCGGGACCTCGGAACGCATCAAGATGCTTTGATCGACAACGTGATTTGGCACAAGAAGACTCCAGGTGTCCTCAGCGAAGTTCATAAAGTGCACTGTCATAGTGCGAATGTCGAGACAGTCGGGCAGCTGACTAAAATCGGTGGCCTCGAGTGGAACTTCCACAGTCCGGCCATTTCTCAGAGTAATGTACTGTGTTGGCACTATCTCGCGTGCACCCTGATTCTCAATCATCGCAGCACCAAGCATCTGATGCCAATCTGCGAATGCTGGATCAGGCCCACGCCTGTCACGACCTTCGATGTCAGTCGTGACGATATCCAACCTGTCGGCTAGCTCGTTGGTCATCAAGATCTTGAATCCGATATTGAGACACGATCGGATGGTCGGTTCTGAGCCCTTGATCTCCAAAGGCGCCAAGCACAGACCGCTGCACATCGCGAGATAGAAGCTCGCGTGGCCCATCAAGACAGGCTCTTTGTGGCCACCGCCCATCACGAACCAGCCGCGCTGACAATCAAGTGGTTGGCATCGAAAGTCGTCCTCGAAATTACATTCGATCTCGCGAAAGTCCCAATGTTCATCCCAATCACGTGAAAGTGCAAACCAATCGCGGAACTCTTGCGTCTCATCGTCTTTTCTGCTCAAGATTGTTGGGCTCTTTGGCAAAACTTCGTCATCTGTCATGCGCTCACACGCGTAGAAAACAGCCTCACCGGCGACCGCAAGTTCGATAGGACACGCCATCAAGGCCGCATAATTGGCCTCGCCTAGATATGCTTTCAGCCGCGGTAAGTAGCACCTTGGCGTCATGCAACACATGTTCATTATGCGTTGAAAAACCTCAGCTTCGCGAATTTTCCAACCCATGGCAGGCCTGATGGCGCGCACTACCGGGGCAGCATTGCGAAGATTTTGGTCGAGGTCCGCGATGTTGAAGATGGGCGTCCATGCCTGTGGGCTCTGATGACTCAGGGGCCTCATAAGTTCGGCATTATAGGTGGCCCACAGCAACGGATTTTTGCTCAAACCTAGCACGGTCCACAGCTCGCGTTCCGACACGGCGGTGATGGCAACATGACAGTACGTGGCCGAGTAATAACAGCGCTCTATCAGGCGCCAAAACAGGCTCACGGCGGGGCATTTTGGATCGACTCCGTTCCACTTCACGCCGCCTCGTTCCGAGTCGACTGCGGTCTTCAGGATGCGAAAGACGTCCTCAATCGTGGGTTCGTCGGGCTCCAAGAGCGGCTCCATGGCCACGTCCTTGTGCTTTGTATAGCGCTGGTACGTCCACTCCGTGCCGTTGTTGTCAATGCCTGGGCTGTACGAGTAAAATTTAGTCACATGCGAACGCATTCCAAGGCCCGCGTTCCAGTCTTCCGCCCACCAGTCGGCCCAGAAGCAGGTGTGCTTGAGCATGTTGGCAATGTTAAGCGAGTGTGCCTCACAATAGACGAGCCATTCGGCGAAATTGGCAAAGTTGATGGTGGCGCGATGGGCTGGTCCCCTGTCAGCTAAGGCCTCTGTTGGCCTGCACAGTAGACTCCAGATGGGGCTCCAGTTCATCAGTTTAATGGTTTGAATGCTCCTTGGAATGGCTGTAATAGTGTCCCGACGACGAGGGACCTCGGGGTCCACCTTGGCATCCGCCTCATAGCGTGCAAATGGGCAGTCTTCGAAGAGGTCTTCGAAGTCAGGATGCAGCTCAATGGTCGCCTCCTCTGCAGGAGATGAAAAGAAGAGGCGCATTTTGCGATCTGTCTTGCACATGTGGTAATTCAAAAAATGCATTGAGATCCATAGGGTACATTAGACTTACGATAGCCAGCAAGTCTATACCTGAACTGTCATCTCCATCCTGTCGACCATAGCATCACTAAGCAGAACTTGAAAACCCGCGTCCATGGCACGCCCGATCTCGTTCTCTTGGTACACATCAAGGTCCTTGTATATGGGTGGACCACAATGAGTCGTGGCAATGGCCCGACAGAAGCTCGGAAAACACGTGATGTCGTCTAGAGACACATCGTACCATGCGCGCATACAATCGAGATTTTGCATTTGCGCCCAACGCGCAAAGTTGTTCGTGTAACTGAACCTGAAGTTCATGCCATCAAAGAGCGCCGGGAGTTGGTCCTCCAAGGGTGACCTTGAGAATGACATTTGCCTCTCAATAAGGATATGGACCCAAGATACGATCGACGAGGGCTCGCCCTCTATGTAACCAAAACTGTGCCACAATGCTTCGCCAACGATGGCAATCTTGCATCCTTGGTTGGCCTCCATGAAGTCCACAAGATAATCAAGCAGAGTCACTTCGTCGCCTTGTAAATAGCTCTTCAAGCGGTCCATGTAATTGGGCTGATCAGGAACCTTATGCAGCCCAGTGCCAAGCGTGCGGTAAACATAGGAATTGTTCAAGTGGGGGTGGGTCGGCCGGTAAATCGTGTCAACATGGTATGAGGCCCCCCAAAGGCGAATCATGCCGTAGTCGAAAGTCGATGATGGTTTCCAGGTCGGCACTTCGGTGTAATAAGTGCTGTTTGGCCTCTGCTGCAGCCAGAAGACGTGGACTGTAACAAGTATCTCCATGATTAGTGTCTGTCTCCATAGCTCGGCACGGTCGAAGCCCAAGGGCGCAAGGGCGCTGTCGGTGATGGTCGCATCGCGCAGCAGATTGTGCATGTACTTAGTGCTGCTCAATACGCGCTGTAAGAAGCGCTTCCACCAGACTGGATCAGTCTTCAAGGCGTCCACAATCTTGATGTCCACGGGTGCATCATAAACAATCTTGCCCATACCATTACTGTGGTCAATTTTCCATAGATGAGGAGATCGATACCAGATGTTTTTGCTTGAGTGAGTGTACGGGCCTGCCTGAAAAGTCCAATCGTCAAACCACCAGTAAACGTAATAGCAGCGATGCTTAAAGACGTTCGTAAAATTCAGCGAGTGAGCCTCACAGTACTCGAGCCAGTCGACGAATTCGTCGTACGTTGCGATGTCGGGGTGGTCCAGCGCGCGATGGTAGCTCATGAGCTTGATGCTGCGGACGGGGGTGTTCTGGCGTGCACCAACACGAGCATCGGCATCATAGTTGAGAAAGGGTGACCCCTCAAAGATGTCCTCGAACTCCGACCGCAAAACCAGCGGCGCATGGCCATCTCCGAAGACGAGGTGCATTTTTGCAAGCTACCTTCAACAGCTTATAATAATCAAAAAATAGCACGGCAAGGGCTCGAAACGCGGGCTCGGACATCGTACTTGTGATGACGTCTTTATCGCTACCCAGCGCACGGTTACAGAGCACCATTTGCAGGTCAAGCGGTAGCTGTGCGGCGATGCGAAAGAAGCTGGCGTGGAGGTGCCGCATTTCCCATATCTTCTTCTCGAAATTATCGTTAGCAACACGGACAAAGATTAAATAAGCGTCTGTGTAGAACACCACGAGCGCGAACAGTGCCTCATCGGCAGTGACAAAGCTCACGGCCTCAAGACTCCAGTGATACTTCTCGTGTAGCTGGATCGGCGTCTGTGATGCATCTATGATCTCACGTGCAAGCTCTTTTTGTCGTAAGATGCAGAAGGGTATGAATGGGTCGCCCCCATTCGCGGCAATAGGCCACAACACCGACCATGTGTCCCACCAGCGGCATTGTTCGGTCTCGAAGAACCGCGCGGCCAAGGCGCGCCAACATTGGTTGCGCTTTCTTGCATTGGGGCATTGTTTTATCGCATTGTTAAAGGTAATAAATGTGCAGTCGCGGCGTGCAAACCAGAGAATATCAGCAACTTGAAGGGCCTCATGGTCGCCCTTCTGGCATGCTGCTTCGATCCAGCAGACATTCACAATTCGCCCGCCTGAGATCTTGGTCATCCTGCGGTCAGAGACATATGTGAGAAAGTCCTCACGCGGACCATCTTTGTACAAGGTAAATGCGACTGTTCTGAACCACTGTGCCATGTTTGTTACCTTGACACGGTTGATTCAAAAAAGCTTGGACCCTCTTAGTCGCTGTCTGTGACCGCATCAGCGATGTTGCGAAATTGGTCGTGCGTTAGCATGTTGGGGCGTTCCGATGGTAATACGGTGGTTATTCCCACCTGCCATTCGCCGCGCTGCAAGGCCACTACCGGTATTGCTAAATTAGAGGTGCGGCTCATGTTAGCATATCCTGATGGTACCATATCTCGAGGCCAAATTGAGGGCATCATATGATGCTCATCGTTGCTGACATGTGTAAACGCGCCATCGTGAAGTATGAATTGCTCTTCATTGCCAGAGACGAACGCGTCAAAGCGCTGTTGCATGTCACCAATCACGGCGGGGGCAACCGTTGGGCGCCTGTCGCGTCCATACTCATCAGTCGTGTTAAAGGGCAGCTCATCGGCATCCTTGTCCTTCATCAAGACCTTGTACCCAAAGTTCATGATCTGCTTCAGCGGCAGAGATGGCGTGCCAGATACCAGCGGGGCAAGGCACTTCCGCGACATAATGGCCATCGCAAAGCTCGGATAACACCAAAGTTGCGGGTCCATACCAAAGGTGATCCACGCGCGCAAGCAATCATAGGGCTGTTGACGCGCATAGGTGGCAAACTCGTCCACTTCGATGAAGGTCGCCAAGCGATCCATACCCACCGAAGCCCAGTCGGCCAGTGCCTCACGATCCTCTTTTCGTGTCAAAATCGTCACTGTGTCGGTGTTGCCAAAGCCCTCACAGGCGACGAAAACGACCTCACCAACAAGCGCGATGTCTACAGGGCAAGCCTCGAGCCATTCATACACCGCAGCATCTAAACAGGTACGCAGGCGTTCGCGATATACGTTGGTCTTGAGCCCGAAAAGCTCAGGACCGTCACTAAAGATTCTTTGACGGAAGCTCCAGCCCTTTTCGGGCTCAAGAACGCCAGTGATGTCACGGATTGTGTCGAGCATATCCTCGATACGATAATGCGGGAACCATATGCCGTGGTCGAACCCGGCATCATAGACCGACATCAAAATAGCTTGTTTGCTGACATGCAGTTTTTTCTGCAGCACTTTGGCGCTAAAGATGCCGAGCAACACATGCGCGTATTTGTGCGAATAAGCACAACGCTCGATGAAGCGCCAATACCAGGCCTCGCCCGCACTGCCAATGAGCTCTTCCAAAGCACCGAAGAATGAGACAGCAGCGTCGTAGTCCTCAAAAAGCGGCTGTGGGGCGATGGGATTTTTGGACTGATAGGCCCATTCGATGCCATCGCTATTGATCGCTATCTCACCCGTGTCACGACGCTGGGGGAGGCCGTCGTTCCAGTCGTCGGCCCACCAGTTGGCCCAAAAGCACTTGTGGCCGATCATGTTGGCGAGGTTCAGCGAGTGTGCCTGGCAATAGTGGAGCCAATCGACGAAGTCCGCGAAGGTCTCACATCCAAGTAGCTCCCAAACTGGATGCCAAGACATCAGCTTGATGGTTTTTTGAGGCTCCTCCACACGGCCACCAGATGCGCCATAGTGCGCGAATGGGCAGCCTTCAAACAGGTCGGCATATTGGGCCGCAAGGTCCACAGCCGCGATTCGGCGCGTCTCGTCATCGTCTGCAAAGGTCAGGCGCAACATGATTCTGCGGCCTAGTTAACCCAAATCGGCAAACCTCTGCAAGTCTCAGGGGGTATAATCGCAATCAATTGTTTGAATTTAGCACACAAGTTAGGGACACCCCCATGGCCGCGATCTACGACGAGCTTATTACGGCCGCCGCCACGTGCGATCCAGCGCTCTGGGAGGCATGCCTGGCCAAGTCGCCCCAGCACACGGTCGCCGCCCATGACATCCCCCGCGAGCTTTACGAGGCGACAATGATGGCGCTGGAGAAGCCCCTCATGGAGCGTGTGACATTCAGCAAAAAATCGCTCGAGCATGCCATACAGTGTGCCCCGCTCGATGCCCTCTTACCTGATTTTAAGGTATGTCTGGCGCACAGTTATGAGCTTATGCTGCAACGATTCATGTGGAAAGGCTGCGTTCCAGAGCACCTTATAGATGACGCCATTGACGTCATGAAGAACAATCGTATGATAGCTGTATCGTTCGGGCGTCAGATTCTCAGCGAGCCTGCCTATCACAAATATATTACTGCTTTCTCGATCAGTGTACTTGCCGAGCTTGGTTACTTTGAGTTTGCCGAGTTGTGGGCACAGCCTTTAGGCGATGCGGTCAATGATGAATTCGTGTGGGCTATTTTAACCGGCTGTTATTGGTCCAATAACGCGCTCATGGCGACGCGTTATGTGCCGTTGATACGAAACAAGGAAAAGCGCATCGAGTGGGCACTGGCCTTTGGCATACGCGAACACTATCCTGTAGCACCGCACGATTGGACCCCCAAGCAGATCTTTAAAGCCATGAGCTACAACGATCAGAGCTTCAATCGTGCACTCCTTGAGAGCCAAAGGCATCTGATACCACTCCCAAAAAACTTCTACGATGTTCGTATTTTGGACGACTTCACGCTCGAAACAATGGCCCTGTACAAGCAATACTTCGGTCCGCCACCGATCGAGGTGTGGGCTAATTACTCCTTTTACAGAGTCGACACTGCTGAGCGCCTGATTGAGAGCGGACTATGGGAACCCCAAGAGCTTTCTGGGCGTCATTGCTATGATGCAATGCTGGGTTGGATGCATCGACGATGGCGTCGGGGGCCCATGAAAATGCCCTTTCTTGAAGGAGACGCGAGAGACGACCTTGGGCGTCTTGGCCCACAGGTGCGCTTCTGGAACGAGTATCAGGGCGATTTACACCTTCGCGCCAGCGTATGGTTTTACGCGATTGTGATGGTCAGCGATGGCCTCTTGACAGTTGAAGGTGGCGCCATTGGCGCGCCTATGGGTCGTTTCTTGCACATCGCCAGTTGCCTTCCAGTTGAGCTGCAATGGGAGCTGGCGAAGGTCCTCATCGGCACAAGAGGCCGATATACGGCGTCGGAGGCTGGCTTACATTGGCTCCTGCAGCTTCTCTCGTGAGAGAAGCATGGACCCTTATTCGACTTGCGGTAATTTGTGGTTTCTCGGTCGTTTTATCCAGTGATTCTGTCATGATATTTTTTGAATTCGATCCTTGGACCGCTGACTTGTGAAATGGAGCACACCACCCTCATTTCCATGCTGCACGCCGAGACTGCCATCGCCATTACTGAGCACGCCTATCGTGCCATTGTACCGGCTCAAGTATGCGCCTGGGGCGTGTTTCAAAATGCCAGCATCCGCAGAATCGGACTTCTGCAAAACAGGTCAGAGACCGTCAATCGCAACCTCCTCAAGCAGGAAGTGGAGTTCGTGGCCGACCTGAATCAGTACAAGGGTACCGTGTTTTGGGCTGCGACCATGGACGGTTGGACACTCGCAAAGTGCGCCCCTGGCGCAGTGAAGGAGCACGGCACCATGCGCCGCTTCATTAATCACCCATTTTACGTGCATCTGGACCGGAGTCCGACCGCCGCTGATCGGTACTACTACCCTGTCCAGTTCTCGAGGACCCGCTTGATTAACTCCGAGGTTGTCCCCTTTGGGGTCGCGATTAATAACCTGCGCGCCTGGCTCGCGCTGCCTGGCCTGTTCACGGCCAAATTGGAGGCGCCTGGGCGCGACTTTGGCTGGACCGATGAGCAATGGAAGGCCATCGCCGACATCTTCGAAGCCCGCAATGCTTGATGCTCGCATATCTTTTTTTGAATATACCCTTGCAATGCAAGTATACTAGACTTGCGGTAATTTGTGGTTTCTCGGTCGTTTTGTTCGGTGGTTCCACGGCCTATTTTAACCCAAATCGGCAAACGTCCGCAAGTCTACTATGGAGGACCTTCTTCTTCCCCTTCTTAAGCCCGACAGGGGCATCATCATTTACGAGATAACCATCGGGACACTCGTTGTGCCATGCCATATGATCGCCTCATGGGGCGATCTCGAGGCGCCTCAGCACCTTGAGAGCCGAGTTCACAATGGAGCCAAGGAAGTCCGAATGACCCTGCAGCTCTCATGGGGCCGTATAAAAATCTCGATCGGGAATCATGAGTTCCCGTGGATCCCTGATTACCTCCTTGACTTCTTCGTGAACACCCTTATGGTGCAAGGGAACCAAGTGGGGACGACCCCTCGAAAACTGGATCGGTTTCCGATCCACATTTGGCTGAGACGCTTCCCCAAGAAGTTTGAACGCGAGACAACTCGTGTCTTCAGCATGGTTACCATTAACGGTGGCGACTTTGAGGCCCCAGACGCGCTTGCGCGCACGATGGAAATTATGCGCGAATGGTGTGCCATGCCGTGCTACACGGAGGCAACTAAGATCATTCAGTTCTCTGGAGTCCCTGTTAAGCATCACAAGGCTCTCGAGGCTATCTTTGCGGCTCGCACCAACATCTGAATTGGGCTTGAGCGTCAACATATCTTTTTTGATTCCATTCTGTTGATGCACATTCATCGACGATGGCGCAGTGTTATAGGAGCCTTAACGTCGAGACCTTCAACGCCAACAAGGCCTTCGATCCTGTCCCTGGTTGGGAACCCGATTTCCTCCTCTGGTACACGCTCTTTGAGTGCGGCCACGAGCCCGCCGCCGTGCTCGCTTTTTGGCAGCACATTACGGCCCACTGTGTTATCGCGACCGGAGAACCCCTTGTCCTGGGGGCTGTTCCCAACCATTATCTCACGCGGTGGGCGTTCTCGTATATCACCATCTACGAGGCTATGGGTGTGTCGTGGTGGATACCCGCGAGAAGCGCTGACGGGCTCGTCTTGCAACTTCGCGATGCTACTGGCATGTTCTTGCCCAGCAAAATACCATCCTTTGCAGGGTATCACCGATACCTCAGCCCCACGCGCGTCGCGGACCCGCAGTGGTACGAGCTATCCGTGGGTCTCTCGTCGCCCCTTCACAAAGACCATTTAGCGGTTAATCGCCAGGCACTTGAGGACGACTATGAAACCCTGCTCCGCGAAGAATGGCAATTCGCGGCCGAAGAGCGCCGACACCTCGCCAATGAGGGCTTACATCCGCAAGAAATCAAGCGGTTCGGACAGAAGCTGTGTTCCATAGCACTTGACAAGCGCTATATGGCTACCGGCGACTTGGACAAAACGAGATGGAATATCCTAATCACGTATCACACACCATGGCCTCGCATATACCGCTACGTCAAGTATTTGGACGAGTTTAAGACACTTCACAATACTGCGAAATGGCTCGGTCTCCTCGACCACCACTTACCAGCGAAGACCCTCGTTGAGTATTGGGAAGGCTGTATTCCCAACACGGTTAGTCGGCGTGGTCTTGTGCTGACTAACGACCTCGATCGGCACCCGGCCTTCGTCTTTGCGATGTTCGTGTGCGTGTCAAGTGGACTCTTAGAAGCTCGCTTCCGTAGGCACCCTTTCGTGCGATTGCTCAAGATCGCCACGCAGCTCCCAATTGACCTGCAAGGGGTCCTAGCCCAGCGCATCTGCGGCTCAATGAAGGACACAGTGGTGCTAGATGACCTGTCGCTGAAGCTCATTCTGGCGTCCTAGAGTAGACTTGCGGACGTTTGCCGATTTGGGTTGAAATAGGCCGCAGAGTCACTGGATAAACTATCGAGAAAACACAAATTACCGCAAGTCTAGTGGTCTGATAATATTTGAATCTGTCCAAGCGTGTTAATTGGGCCCGGCCCTTATGACGTGGTCGCGTTCCTGCCCTGCGTCGATGTGGTACGTCTTGTTGCTGTACCCACGAGGTCTCTTAAACGGCCCACACTATATAGGTTACTTAGTTCTATCTTCCTTCCAGACGCGATCCACCACTTGATAGGTTGTTGCTTATTTTTTGAATCTGTCTGGGCTTGTTGGTCATCCCCAGCATGGACGCGGCCTACGACGAGCTCGTGGCGGCGGCCGCGACATGCGATGGAACGCACCTGACAGCAGTGCAAAAACGGCTCGAAGACAGCACCCTTCTGCAACTCACGGACATTCACAGGGAGTGCGTTGAAGCGGTCTTTCGCCGATTGGACTTACCCTTTGTAGAACGTCGAAATTTCGTATTGGCGTTCTTGCCAAGTGGCTATCGCATTAATATCAGTCAGTTGCCGGCGGACGTACTCCTGCATGATCTTGACGATTTCGTCAATTATGAATGGGACACATGGATGTATCGCGGGAGGCACAACAATATTTACGGTCGCGTCACACACCTATGGCTATTCTCTGTCAGATAATCGATGCAGGTCTTACAACATCATTGACCACGGTTCAACGTGTGCGCGCTGGGATCTTTGATGGGATCGGTAGCGTGAAGGATGCTCTCCTCGGCTGTCTGATAAGCAATAATAACCTAATGGCAACACGTTATTGGACGGCTTGGAGGCAGGTACATGGCGCGAGCAAACTGGCTGTGCTCTTTGGCTTCACTAACGACTACCCACCACTTGCCAATTGGACGCTTCCAATGCTTATGTATATATACTCGCAAAACGACTGTGAGTATAGCCAGCAATTGACAGAAAAGATCTTGAAAGAGGTATCATGGACACAGTTGAAAACGCGCATTAGTGTTGACGTTGATAGAACATTGTATGGTCTTGAACGCCTGTCACATGAGTCAATGCGACTCTGGCTCAGGTTGTTGGGCCCATGTTCAGAGGAGCTAATAACGTATGCCAATTATAATGGGACACCTGAGCAACGCATGTTCTATGCACGCGCAGTCCAAATCGGCTTTATCGAGTTCAAGCACTTGAGGCGGTACCGGACACGCAAGGTGCAACACTATGTTTGGAACAAGCATTTACGTGCGTCACAGTTTTGCTGCGTGCCAGTGTGACTTTCTACGCCATAATCGTCGTGCGCGACAGGCTCTTTAGTGTCGTGGACGCCGAGTCTGATGCACCTCTTCAGCGCTTTTTGCGCCTCGCCCAGCAGCTTCCCATGGATCTGCAATGGCATCTGGCGAAGGTCACGCATGCGACCTCGGGGTTAATGGGCGAACATGTCCCGTCGGAAGCAGGCCTACAGCTGCTGTTTGACGACTACTACACGGCTCATTAGACTGGCGTGTTTATTTTTTGAATCTTCTTTGGCTTGTCTCATCGCTCTCATCATGGTCGGCACCGTCACCGTAAGGCTGTTTTTCGTGACCCACAATCTGCTGAAAGTGCGCTTCGGGTCCTCTGAGGACTTTCGCCTCGTGGGTGGCCGCGTCGGAATGCTCGTTAAGGACGAATACGACACGCCCCCCAGCATGCAATTCTTGGTCCTAACACACACCCCGCCGCAGCAAGTTTGGACCAAATGCGCTCATTCTGGCGGACCAGGGCTCTGCGTGTGCTGTCCCTACGACGCCCCATCGCCGCCGACTGTGCTCATCTATGAGCTATCCGTGGATGCGCCAACTACCAACTTTACCAATGCGCATTTCTCGAATGTCGTGCGCATCGTGAATCAGCGCGTGGGTCAGATCCCCGCCGCCATCGCCATTCAGCACGAGCAGAAGTACCTGGTAACCACCTTTGATGAGCATGGTCGCTACTTTGGCTGCTACAAGACCGACCCTCCGACCCTTGAGCGCGACGTGATTGCCCATTTGATCCCATGGTCGCAACCCCTGTTTGATGGTCGCAACCGCCAGTGGCAAGTGACGGAAAAGTACTTCAGCCTCATGATTGAGATCAAGCCCAAGTGGCTTGACGATGGTGTCCACATGCTCACTCTCTGGGAGGCCTTTCACGCTGCAGGCTTCCCGCGCAGCCATTCGTTCGTGGCGGGTCAATGGAGCCCAACCCCTGTAGCTGGTGGTGCCCTCGTCAACAAGCAGCTCTCGTGGCATGCGGCTGGCCAGCGTATGGCACAAGAGACCGCGGCCTTCGTCCCACGCGTCTATAGCAACACATGGAAGCCCGACTTTCCGAGCTCTATTGAGGTCATTGACGACCGTGCCATTGCCTGAAGGCGCAATTATTTTTTGAATCTTCTTTGGCTTGTTATATTCCTCCCATCATGGTCGGCACCGTCACCGTAAGGCTCTACTTTGTGCAAAACGAGCAGCTTGTGGTCAGGCTTGGCGACCCTGCCGACTTCCGCCTCGTGGGTGGGCGCGTTGGAGTGTCAATCAAGGATGAGTTCGTGGTGCCACCTGCTGAATCCGGCCACCCTGGTATGCAGTGGATTGCTTGTTCAAAGCTGACTCCAGCCTCACTGACAGCGTGGTATGGCAACAGCGCTGCTCTCTGTAACCATAAGTGTGAGCAGTGTTGTGCATGTCGTTATTGTCAAAGTAATGATCTTTTTGTAACACACTGCATGTGCTGCCTGAGCGCCCCAAGCCCTCCAACCTTCTTGATTTATGAGCTCCCGCTCGATCTGGCATCGACCGACTTCGGTGCGACCCATTTCGACAACGTCAGTCGCATCGTGTTTCTCCGCACGGGCATCAAGCCCGCCGCGATGGCAGTTCAACACGAAAACAATTGGCGCGTCTCTGTCGCCTCGACCCTGTACAACGTTTCTGACGTGAACGTGGATCGCCCCATCATCGTGCACCTGATACCTTGGCATCTGCCCCTTCGCGACATCAAGGGTCGCGGCTGGCAGCCCACGCTAAAGTACTTTCACCTCATGATTGATCTTGACCCAAAGTGGATCAAGGACTCGACCGACAACGTTCATGTCCTAGCCTTATGGGAGGCCTATTATGCCAATGGGCTTCCACGCACAGACAGTCCCGCCATCGATGTGAATGCCTGGCATGGTGTGACCCAGCGCATCGCGAACGCAACCGCGGACTTTGTGCCGCGTGTGTTTATCAACGAGTGGGAGCCAACCTTCCCGATCACGATTAAGGCCATTGGCAAATAATAGACTTGCGGTAATTCGTGTTTTCTCAGTCGTTTGTCCAGTGGCCTTAATCGGCAAACGCCCGCAAGTCTACTGACCCTTATCTTTTTTTGAATCTGCCCCGACCCTCTCTCATTAGACTTTACGACCTATTTTAACCCACCTCGGCACACGCCCACAAGTCTGATGGTCACCGTACGCCTCTATTTCCTGCGCTCCACGCGCCTCACGGTCAACACCGGCAAACAAGGCGACTTCCGCCTCGTGGGTGGCCGCGTCGGCATGACCGTCAGGCAGGACACGACCGAGTCCGTGGCGAACATCAGCAAGTGGCTCGGCAAGAAAGAGGCCCCAGACTACATTACGAGGTGTTGGTTGTCAGCCACCACACCTCCGCCAACGGTCTTGATCTACGAGCTCGACATCAAAACCGGGAGCCACGAGGGCGACTTCGACAAGGCCGACTTTGCCAACGTGGTCCGCATGGTCGAGCAGCGCGTCCACGATCGGCGCTTCTGCAATAAATGCTCCTGGGGGAAGCGTCATTGGCACACCGCGAGCTCGGGTCTCGCGGCAGTTGCCGTCGCGCACGAAGATATGCACCTCGTTGCGACATGTGGTTATGGTGGCGACATCCAAGGCCTCTATACGTGGACGCGCCCACGAAGAGCCTTGTTGAGAAACCAGGACACGCTCGACGCGCACATCATCTCCTGCCTGATCCCTTGGACGCGCAAGAATTACATCTGGGCTCAGCCGGCCGGATACGTGACGCTCATGCTGCCCGTGCCAGAGGAGCTCGACAAGAACCCTCTTCATCATGACGTTCGGTGCATCAGCATCTGGGTCGCTTTCCTCGTCGAAGGTTATCCGCGGACCCCTGGGTTCTGGCCGTTTTCGCCAATCTTCGCTAGCGGCGCGTGGTTCCGGGCCATCAAGAAACTCGCCGACGATTCGTGGCCGTACGTGCCATGCGACTACAGCCAGGTTTGGAAGCCGGCCTTCCCGAGCACAATTAGGATCATTGACGATGCTGCGATTGTCAACGAGGAATAACCGGGCATTTCAATGTGCCTTAATTTTTTGTGAGCATTCTTGACAAAAAATTAAATCGCGTTCTTACTCGTCATCAGATGCCTCCTCAAAGCGTCTGTCCATGGGAGGATGATCAACTGCACGGCGGGAGATTTGCTCGCGATAGGCGGCTTTGCCATGAGCCAGCGTCTCGGCAGAGACGGGCTGAGTCGATGGAATATCCTTCACCAGCGCCTGACTGACGCAGAGACGAAAGATCTGACTGCCGATGTTGTCGGGGTCCTCGCGGGCCGCAATGCCTTGGAAGCCGCCAAGCAGATAGATACTACTATACGCGCATCAAATATCCGTAGGCTTGCGAACGTTTGCCGATTTGGGTTAAATAGGCCATAAACCCACCGGACAAAATGATCGAGAAAACACAAATTACCGCAAGTCTACTGACTTGATTTTTTGATTTATTTCTTGATGCTGTCAATCATGACGATCTACGCGATCAACGTTAGCGAGCCGTATTACTCGGACGTCGAGGCCGGCAAGAAGACCGTAGAACTGCGTCTCTATCGTGGTAAGTTCGTTCAGTTCGCAGTCGGAGACAAGCTCATGATCACGCGCAAAGAAGAGGCTCATGACGGGAACGAAAGCCCTGTATCGGCAGGATGCACGCGACAGATCATTGGTGTGACTCACTACGAATCCTTCGCGGAAGCCATTAGCGCCCTTGGCCTCGAGCGCGTCATGCCATCAGCGGCCAGCGTCGAAACGGCGGTCGCGGCCTACCGTGCGATTTACGAATGCGGCGGTGACGTGGTCGCCTTTGAGCTAGCCTAAGGCGTTTTCTCGGTCTACTGTTTTTTAAGATATTTGAATTAAGTCTTGCAAAGGTCTCAAGTCCCATCATGGCCTCGTTCCTCAAAAGCCTTGAACCCAACATCCTTGTGGAAGTGTCGTGCGTGCGTGTTGGCAATGTCTGCCTGCAGTACGCCTGTTATTCCACGTACGTGATCGAGAGCTTTAAGGACTTCGGAGTCGTGGACATGGAGGTCGATTGGCCTGCTCAGAAGATATTACTGACCCTGCAAAAGGACGAGGTCAGTTGTGATGGCAAAATCCGCTTCCATTACGTGCAGGATTTCAACCGCACACTGAGTCGCGCCTTTCGCAACTTTTACGGCGTCGATACCATCGTTGACCATCAAGGTCAGATTCGCAGCTGTCGGGGCGATGGTATACTACCTCTATACCGCTATCCGGACTGTTCGGAACGCGCTCCAGATCGTCCCATTTACCTCGACCTCTCAATTTCAGATGCCGATTTTCGCACTCCCGATGCGACAGCCCTCACTCTCGCGTACATGCGCGCCTGGACTGCGCTTGACGTTTACCACCGTCAGTCGCGCATCATCAAGCCCATCAACATGACGGACGAGCACTTTAAGCTGCTCTGCGACATCTTTGTAACGCGCAAGAAATAACTGGTCACTGATTTTTTGAATTTAACTTTAGTGGATCCCATGACAGGTCTCATGAGCGAGGGTTTCAAGGTCGTTCTTGCAGCAACAGCATAAAAAAAACATATAGGCGCATCACTTAATTGACACCGCTGGATGTGGCCTCGGGGTGCGGCTGAGCGGTCCCTGGTTCACTTTTTTCGGGCGGCTTAGGACCGTGCGCCATCAGTAGCGCCAGGGCGCCTCGCATGCTCGCCAGCTCGCAGTAAATGTCACGCGCCTTGAAGGCCACAAGCACGATGATGGTGATGATGAGGGCGAACCAGACCCACGTCCACGGGTCACTGAGGTCGAGTAAAGTGTCGTCGGAGGCATCGCCGCCAGCGCCATACACGACCACGTCGGGGTCGGCCCCCGAGAAGTGCGCCCGTCGGCCCCCCATCGCGCGGGTCGCGCCTTTTGTCGCCCCGGTTGGATGGCTAGTTGGAACCGCGTCAGCTTGTGTGCGGCGGTCTCCTTTGTCGGCAGCGCGCCCATCGGTGCTCACAGCGAGGCCGGCACGAGCGCTGCTCCCAGGTGGCGCTAGACGTCCTGCGGCAGCCGCTGCAGAAGGGAAATATCCGCCAATGATGTCGCGCTCCGGAGCAAGCCCGTAGGTGTCTCTGATTGGAGGCGGCCAGACCTCGCCATCGCCAGGCTGCAGTCCTTGCGCTTGCTGAAGTCCATAGAGCTGCGCCGGAAGATAGCCGCCCGATGAGACGCTGCCGGAGCCACTATAGATCTGAGGCTGAAAGGGACCGTAACCCGTAGCGGGCATTGCACCCGCAGACCCGGTCGGCACTCCAGCGGTCATCGGCCGCCCCATGAAGCCCCGCACATCAACGTTCCTTGCCTGCATCGTCGAATAGATGCTCTCGATGCCGCCATTGACGCCCTCCGGAGGCGCTCCCCAAGCTTGTGGAGTGCTCGGGCGCGTCATTGGATTCGCCCCCATGAAGGTCCCGAGGAGCGTGGGTTGCCAGGTCCGGTCCACGTAGGCGTTGGATGCCGCCTGCGGGCCGTTATAGGGGGGTCCGCCGACGCCAACACCGGGCCCATAGGCCGGACCCCAGGCGGTCTGAGGCGTGCCCCATTGAGCTTGCATGTGCATCGGGGGCGTGGGATTTCCGCTAGGCCAGTAGGGGCCTTGAACGTCCGGCCGCGAGATGTAGCTGGCCGGAGGGTACACGGGCCGCGTCCCACCGAGCGGATTGTACGTGAAAATATTTTGGTCTCGCAATGGAATCCGATTCATCGCCCGAATTATGAAAGAATCAGCAAGCTCTTCGGAGACATGGAAACTATTTTCACAATCTTACTATCGCCACGCGACTACGTCCAACGCGTCCCGCTCGGTGGCATTCCGGTGGCCCTCGCCCACTACGCTCCAGCGCCTCTAAAGCGCATCCCTGCCGAGGTCGATGTGCGGGCATGGCCGGCGGCCCCCCATCTACCCTGCTGGCGATGCGGCATTGGCCTCGAGCACGACGTGTGGTTCATACCACGGGCCATCACGTGTCCCGTCGTGGCGCAATTTCGCTTCGTGCCCATCGGCTGTTTCTGCACGCTAGTGTGCCTCTACGAGTTCATGCGCCAGAACCCAAAGTTCAACGTCTATGAGAGCAATGTGCGGCTCATGATCATTGCCAAAGTGGGTCGGCCCCCCACGCGCTTCATTGTGCCGCCAGACATGCACTTTGAGCTCTCCAAGTTCGGCGTGGGAACGATGACGGAGGCCAAGTACACGGCCGAGCTCAAGCGACTCGAGAACGAGATGTTCTTCATGAGCCCTGGGACGATCTTTCCCCACAGTTGAGCCTGTGAGCTGGCGTGTCAGTACCGGGGACGACAGTGCGATGCGATTTAGCGCGACACGGCCACGCTTCACAGTCTTTTTTCGGCCATGACGTCCTTGCCGATCTTTTCGTCCCTCGTCAACAGCGAGTTTGATGGTGCCGACTCGACGCGCCTCGAAACCGAGCTACTCGGGGAGCCAAAACTCAGCGCCGATGACCACAAGAAATTCATCGAGAACTTCAGCCAGCGCCTCAAGCAAATCGAGAACACGACGGGCGTGTCTATGACGCCGGGACCCTCCCACGAGACCCGGTCGCATGTAAATGTGCCCTCCCGCCGCGAGCCTCCTCGCGAGTACGCGTTCTCCCCTAAGGCGCCGGCACCTGTGCCTATATCTAGCTCCTTTGGAGGATCTTCTTTCGCCGAGCTCGACGATGACGACTCCGACGACAGCGATGACACCGACGATACGGCTTCTGTCAGCAGTACTTCAAGCGGCTCAAGTCGCGGCGGAGATGGCATGAAACGCTCCCTCACGGAGGACCTTCACCGCCTCAACCTCGAGGACCACAACCCCGGCACCGGTCCGCGTGACAAGATGTCCATCGATGACATGCTCCTTGACATTGACATCTACAGGCACTCGCTCGTGGGCCTCGGCGAGGACCTCAGCAACGTCCCCAACGTCACGGCCCGCTCTGGCTATCACGACGTCTATCGCGTTCATCAGCTCCTGTCCGCCTTATATGCCTCGAAGCACTATACGACGCTCTTCGCGGACGTCGTCCTCAGCGGCACCAAGATCCTCGAGACGGTCTTCGATGGCAACCTTAAGGTGCTCGGCAAGTACCCCATCAGCTACCGGGGCCTCACGCGGACGCTTAACTACAAGTTCACCTCCAACGCGCGAGCCGTCGCGAACGCCTCCACGAAGATCGCGAACCGCATCGGGGTCTCGCCCGAGACCGTCGTCCTGCTGGATCTCATGCTGCCGTTCCTCACCGTGCCCATCAAGAACATGGGGGGCGATGGAGGGCCGGTCACGAACCCTAATATGGCACAGGTATTGGGAGGCATGTGAACAATTCATGATTATTTTTTGATTATTTTTTGATACAGGGTAAGAGGTCTGAACGCTGCAACAATGGACCTTACAGCCAATCAACAACTCCGATTGGCAGTTGTTGCGGGTGATTACACTGCATGTGAAGCAGCATTTACTCGAGGCGCCACCGACTTCGACTGGGCGTTGTATGAGGCCGCACGCGGTGGACATCGCGACCTGTGTGAGCTGGCCGCGCAATTTGCACAGCAAAATGCTAACTGGGGTGCCACTAACTTTGACGAGATGCTGCATGAGGCCGCATACGGCGGACATCGCGACCTTTGCGAGCTGGCCAAGTCCTGGGGTGCCACTGACTTTAACGAGATGCTGCATGAGGCCACACACGGCGGACATCGCGACCTTTGCGAGCTGGCTAAATCCTGGGGTGCCATGGACTTCGACTGGATGTTGAGTGAGGCCACACACGGCGGACATCGCGACCTTTGCGAGCTGGCCAAGTCCTGGGGTGCCACTAACTTTGACGAGATGCTGTATCAGGCCGCATACGGCGGACATCGCGACCTTTGCGAGCTGGCTAAATCCTGGGGTGCCATGGACTTCGACTGGATGTTGAGTGAGGCCACACACGGCGGACATCGCGACCTTTGCGAGCTGGCCAAGTCCTGGGGTGCCACT